>Ga0209611_10012523_pt1 | contig 11909 bp, 7 predicted proteins | sample S1TSphgellanicum_3_FD_187693 | JGI IMG/M metagenome (GOLD analysis project Ga0209611, IMG submission 187693) | Host-associated microbial communities from peat moss isolated from Minnesota, USA - S1T2_Fc - Sphagnum magellanicum MG (SPAdes) (version 2) | ecosystem: Host-associated > Plants > Peat...
AAAAAAAAAAAAAAAAACTATGAGGAAAATGAATATGTTGACACCTAAATCATATTTTAGGTCAATAATTGAACACACCTACATTTGACAATCATATTTTTCTCAAATTTTGTTCGTTCTGAGTGATCTAAATGACTATGGGTACACCAAGCCGAGCTCTAAAAAAGAACTTTTCAACTTGAAAGGCAAAGGAGCAATGTCTCAAGAAGCTCTCCGAGAGCTGAAGTGCGTTTGCTCACCAACCCTATTTACACAATATCATAACCAATTGTTAGGAGGCGTGACAAAACACCAATGAACACTAGTCACACACGAGTTATATAACTCATAAGTCACATGTATGGAGTACCCTGACACAGCATCAGTCTGCCACTGTGACTCCTCCTCACAAACAAACCAATTATGTCCGGTAACCAGCTCAATTACCTAGTCTAAAAGTCAGTTCCTAAACTTTTGAGAACCAGTCCTATATGCATCAGAACCCATTGTTTGATTGATTTTTCGAAGAACCGTGGTTCTATATTTTAAAGAACCACATTGGGACTGTCAGTTATGATTACTAGTGTGAACCTTGTGCATAAGGTACAGGTGTGTTATTTCAACAATGTTTGGTTGATTTTTTGGTTTTTTAAAAAAACTTTTCTTTTCAAATAACTGTCCGTGGCCACTGTCCGTCTGGAATCACTGTCACAGACAGACCAAGTGAATTAATATATATGATTTGCCATTTCTAATGGTTAAACCACCCAACAACACTAGTGACCACACTCCTATTTTTTTTTAAATTCAAATCATGAAGATTTATGCAAGAAACCACAGAAAGCAGCTCCTCCATTTTGTGCTATTAAATATATGGACAAGTACTGCAAACCTGATGATATGGGTGACACATTCAAAGCAGATAGGTACCCCCCATCATCACAAAAGAGTCTACAATGAGAGAAAGAAAAGATCACAGGACACACAAATATTGAAAAGGCCAAGCCACTAGTAGGCCAGAGTGAACCAACAGCCACCAAGCTCAACATGAGGGATGGATGGATAGTAGATGGACAAGAAACATTTTTTTCATTGAGTTCCAATTCCCTACTTAACCATAGTGGTTACCTCAGTTTCCGTTTTTACCACCTACATACAAACAACCCATCAACCCTTACCTCACTTACTGGCCGTTGACATGCATCTACTTAGCTAGTAACCATATATTATCCTACCTACGTACCTACCTCTACGACTTATCCTTCAGGATAATTTGCCATGGTGAAAACTCAAAGTGCACTCAGTTGAGGTTCATCCACAACTGGTCGTAATAATCCACCGTAATGAGAATCTCAACACCCTAACTGGTATCAGGTCACAAGTTACAAACCAACCTCCAACCTTCATTATATTAGCCAGTGACCTACTACTCAACACAAGGTACCAAGGTTGGCTCTCATTGGCCAAATGATTCCACAATCCTATCACTTCTTGGATGAAAATGCAATAGTGTCGCTTTCTTGATGAATGAAAATAGGTCATCTCAATTGTCATTAACATCAGTTATGCCCAGTAACCCAGCTCAAGGCTACCAGCTATGGGAAATGGCCTTGGCACTCTCTGGCCTCCAGCTATTGCCAGTAATTGGCAGCCTCCTGCCAGTTAGCTAGTCAGTCTATAACAGGCTTCCAGTGGATGATGGATGCAACTGGTGGCTTTTGGGTTTGTAGGCCCACCCAACATAAATTCTCAGATCTGATTTCATCCATTTCTTTATCTCTACTGGTAGCTGAAAGAATCAAGTACCTACCTACCTACCGACCTACCTACCTAACCTAACGTGGGGGTTGGGGACGTTGTAAGAATGGATTCATGTGAAGGCAAGAAGATCATTGTCTCTGGAAGAATCCAGACACAAACTGAATAATAATAATAATAATAATATACTATAATAATTTTGTTGCCAAGTGATTGATTGGAAGTACCCTGCTTAGCTTAGGCACACTTGGGTTCCAGTGATTCCAAGACCCTTTTAATCTCTCTCTGTGCATATCATTTCTGAACAAGTAGTGAAGAACTGGGGCCACACTTCACATGGAGATTGCATGGTTTGCTGAAACCAAGAAAGTGTGGTCAAGCCAAAGAAGGAAGGAATGGAGAGAGAGATTTGCACACAATTTATGTATATTACAGAGAACTGAGAATAAGGCTGGCAGATTTGAGAGAGAGAGAAAGAGAGAGAGAGAGAGAGAGAGAGAGAAGAGAGGGGAAAAGGGGCTTTTGCTGTTGGTGATAGATTTTGCAGGTACCATTTTTTTCACCAACCAGAACAACAGACCTTATTATGTCTGTAGACAACCCAATGCAGCAAAGGTAGTAGTAGTAGTAGTAGGCCCATCATAATCTGGGTGTGTGTTGGAAGGATATGCAAGTACCCTGGTAAGGATTGCATTGTCCCTGTGAGGAGTTCAATAAATCATATTCTAACACAAGGGGAGAGAGAGACTAGCTAGCAGCTTTTTTAACAAAACTCTGGTTGGGAAGTTGGAACTTGGAAGGACTTTTGTTTGTTGTTTGTTGGTTTGTTATGGACTTTTGAACATACCCAGACTTGGTCCTGCTTTTGGGTTTTTAGGTTTTGTAAACACTTTCATACCAGCCTTGTCCTAGTATTACTGGTTGGGTCCAAGACTGATTTTTGCCTGGCATGATGAGGTAGTTATCAACCAGTGGCGGCCGGTTATTAAACTTTGACCCCCGATCTCCACCTGGTTATCAGTTAGGTTATTAATAACCTACCAGTTGGTTATTGAATTTTTTTTATTGCCGGTTCATAATCTAACCATTTGGTATTGAACTTTCAAAATGTAATAACCTACCTGGATGACCTGGTTATCATCTAGGTACATTATCAATTGTAAACATTTTTATGATTAAAAACCAATAAAATTTTGTGAAGGGGATGAAAATCACATGTTCCATTCCTCTTTCCAAGGTGATGTGTTTACCCAAGTACCATGAAAACACAAGTTTTTGTTGGTTTACAAATTTGAATATAGAAACATATCATTTCATTTTATTTGAGTTTGTTTGGCAAGATATTTGGGCCACATTTGTAAATCATATGGGGGCATCTAGTTTTGTTATAAAACATGTATATGCAAAAGTTGTGGCATCTATGAAATAACATTGTTAAGAAATTGCCACTCAACTTATGAAACAGTTGCAAGGTTGATTCCCAACACATGATTTGTGGATGCATTTGGTTTTGAGTGCCCACACTATTGGCTACAACCAAAACCCAAAATGAAGTTTGTATTCACTTGAAGTCATCAAAGTTGTCCTTTGCTAACTTAAGGTAGGACCTAATGAGCTAAATGGGTTCCAAGATTCTTTTTCAACAAATGCACTTGAATTATAGGGATTTCACTTTGTCCTTATCATTATAAACAATGTTAAATTAGTGATGCCACATCCAAAACGCACCCTTGTAAGTTCATGTTGTACCAATTTATTAAATAAACTTTAAATTTTTTGTGTATATATAAATGTTACTCGAGTGTAAGCAAAAAAAGATCCACACCATGAACAAACCCATATTAAATATGTTTAATTCCATTATTTTCTAATTCAAGTGATGATCATGATAATCATAATTGATTTAAATGAATCAAATATAGGGCCCAATCTTTGGCACTAAGATAGTTCCAACATGGTCACCTAGTTGACAATTACACACCTGGGTGCAAGCAAGATATTTTGTACATTCTTGTTACTTTTTTTTTACTTGAAAACATGAAAAAACAATTTTTCAAACTTCTAACCTTTCTCTAGCATTTCAAAACAAATGATTTTTTTTTTCATGAGCATTTCTAGCCTCCTTCTAGCTTTTAAAAACAATTTGTGTCATATCATTTGGACTTGAAAAAGTAACCAAAAAAATCCCCAAAAATATCCCCCATTTTTTAGGGGTTGAGGATGATTTTAATTATGAAAACAAATTTGATTAACCAAAAAAATGTATTAGAATGTTCACCACATAATATTGAGGTGCTTGAAAAAAAAACCAAATATTTGCATAAACATTTCACCTACTTTCAAATACTTGAAATTTATTTTTCAAACTGCCATAAATTTTAGGTTCAATTCAAGTATTTGCAAGTAGCTTAAAAAAACATAATTATAACAATTTAGTTTTTGAATTCCATGCAACAAGAGTTAAGAAATAATGTACCTCAAAAAAAAATTATTATCCCCATAAAATCATCTTGTTAATCCTTTTCTTTAGAGACCCCGATATTTTGTTGCTTACACTACTTTGTGTGTATACTTTACCATGATTTCACCCACCTAGATATCTCACTCCTTTCCCCTATCCACCAACATGGATATGAAAAGGCAAATTAACATGGGCCTTTTCATGTCCATGATATTTATATTAATTCAAGTTAATCTAAATTTGAGATTGACATAAAGTACAATGAACTATTGATATGATTGTCATTAGTAGTGTGGAATAACACAAAGCCCAAATTTTGTATTATTTTTATATAAACCATTTTCATTGTTTTAATTTTCAAAATCAAACATTAAATTCCACTTGGGTTTTTAAATTCTTTAAAAATATTTGCACCATCAATCACAATCATATCATCATATGTACCAAGTGCATGCATTGTAATATATAATTAAAAAATGGCTTATACATTCTACCGAATATTAAAACTTGTTACATAGAGGATGACATATGTCTCCCAATATGTTCAAATGTGCTTTGAATTATTTATTCAACTTATTAATAACGTTGAAGGTGCAAGGATTCTTTTTTTTTTATGAACATTAAATTGTCTTCAAATTTTGTAAATATTGGTATGAAATGCAAGGTTTGATTTAGTGTTCACATTGGTTCTATTCAACTTGTTGAACTTGCTATTCCATTATAAATATTTACATTTGCTTTGACAATTTAGGCCATTGAAGATTGACAAACATGAGATTAAATAATTGGTCATTTTTAATGTATAATTAGTTTTTTTGCAATATTTTTTTTAATAAAAAAATACTGCTTGTCACATGTCACTAGATGGGTCCTTAATGTTATCAAACTAACAAAATCAAACAAATAGAACATGTACAAAAATTTCAACTATAAGTCTAGATGCACAAACCTTGCAAAAAAAAGATTTTTGGGAAGTTTGAAAGTGAGCTTGAAAGTTCAAAACAAATGGTGAATCAAACCATCTTTCAATTTCATCATCAAGTCCATTACCCCCCCACTAAATGTTTTTTGACAATGGTTTTACGAATATTTAAATGCGCCAACATAAATTTGATGTTCATGTCCTTATCCTAATTAATTTAGGAGTCTAATAATGTGTTTTCCATTGCATATGTAACACGTTTAGATGTGACTCTTGTTCAAATAAATAATTCAAGCTTATTTCAAGACCTTGCATAGCCAAGGTCCACCTAGCCCCTTCTTCATCATAATCAAATGTGTAGTGGATGGATCCACTATAAGAGATTTGGTTGTGATGGATTTCAAAACTTGAATAATCACTTGTGGCATTTACTAAAAACATCTTTGAATTAAATTTCCAACCTTGAACATCCTATTTTGCGTCTTCCATAAACAAAATTGTTAACCATTGTTGTAGTTGTCAATTTGAACCAACCCATCACAAATTTATGATAAACAGCATCCCCATCCCAACATTCCAAAATGCAATTCTCATTTGATCTTTAAGATAAATTTTCAACACCTTGAGATCAAACCCCAAAAAGGGATCAACTCCTTAAGGGGTGATCAAGAAAAAAAAAACCACTAAATTTGTGTTTGAACATGAATCTAGTTCCATGTATGTTCAATTAGCTACCCTCATTACAAATATAATTTAAAAATTAAACATATTTTAAAAGTAGCACAATAAACTAGGTTGATATTTCAAGTGTTGAGAACATAATGACAAGCTTGTGAAAATCCAAATTCAAAATGATATGCATAATCAAGACAACCAACAAATTATGTTTGACCATGCCATCTAAGATGTAACATTTCATGAAACAAAAGTTTAAAACAGTAAATTTTCAAAATCTCTCTTTCAAAGTATGGATATTTTAATATCCCATGACTCTAAACAACTTAACTAATTGAAAGATGTGAGTCCATTTTGTTGTAGCTTTTGTCAAGAGCTTTCCATCATTGTGCCAAGCTTTTGATTTGGGCATAATTGATTCCCTCAAATCATGTTACAAATGATCAAATTTTATCTGATAATATGTGTCTACACTTTCAAACATTCATAATTATTGAGGAAAATCCTTTGGTTTGGCTATGCAATCCAAAATCTTGTAGTTCATTGAAATATTCCAATTTTGTTGAAATCATTTGATTTGGACAAGGATTCGATTTTTAAACATCATTTCAAACATTTGAGATTCTTCAAAAATCCCAATGCTCAAATTGGGAAGGCATTTTGGAAATATTTAAAATGTTTCCCCTTTATTCCCACAATTTTCCCTTTTGTCAAAATGAATTTCCTTGCTTTTAACCTACCTTTATATTTGGTTTGATTTTGTCATGAAAAAGACATATTTAAAAAGTCAATTTATTCCTTGGAGGTGGTAATGAATCCAATTAAGTTAAGGACATTGCAACATTCTCCCATATTCGATCATTTCATTAACACCATTGGGTGTGAATTTGAACTCTTAAGTTATCATGTAGTTTAGTTGGGGTTTCCTTTCACACCTTTGATAATAAACCTTTAACTTAATTTTAGGTTTGCCCTCATATCCTATTCAAGCCTTGGTTACAACCCCATGTGCATTGTGAAGGTTGCAATAACCTTGGTCCGAGAAAAATAAATCTTTGTCTTGCGCTAGAGTTAGTCATGAGCCCAAGGTTATAATTGTGATACAAATTGAAAAAAATAAAAGGAAGATAACAAAGCAATTACATTCAATCATTTCACTTGCTCTTAAACATGATCATGGGGCATAAAAGATGAATTGTTAAGTCTTATAAAAAATATATATTTCACAAAAATGATTTAACATACTACATAACCACAACACAAGTGATGTTTATTGCAATCCTTGAAAAGGTGCAAGGTAAAGTAGATAATTCATTGCTTTGTGTCAAAAAATTTACAAATAGCCATGAATTTTTTTTTAATGAATTGAAACAAAAAAAATTATTTTGTACAATAATGAACCTGATGATAATATTTCATTTTATATTTAAAATGCTGAAATATCCCATTTTGAAAGTAAAATTTTTAAAAATGTTTCTACTTGCACAAGATGTTCGATCTTACAAAATGAACTACATGTAGATGAAATATTGATTTAAATTTTATTTCAAGTCAGTGGGGCCTTAAAACATACTTATGTATTATCAAATTATGCATATTATATATATATATATATATATATATATATATATATATATATTTTTTTGACCCAAACAACTTCGAATGTACTTTCAACCTAGTTTTATAATACTAAAGTTGTTCAAACTTTGTATCCAACTTCCCATAAATTAAATGCATTGACCTATGTTTTCATATTTATATCTCAAAATGTTTTGAATCTACTTTCTTATGTCCATATAAAAATTTGTTTCATTTTTAAATTGGATTTTGGATAAATTATTTTTTTGTCTACTTTATCTTGTTGACATTCGAAAGGGCAATTAATTTGGTTTAGATAGAATGTTATTAAGAAAGTTGAATTTTAAATTAACCCCACAATGCTTTAACCAACAAATGATTAGTGTGATGTTGCACAACCTATAATAAAAACTTTTATGTTAATTACAATTAGCATGATTCAAACCCCTTTTTCTAGCCCTATTTGACCACAACACATGAGTGATGTTTGTTGCAATCCTTGAAAGGACAATCAATTTGGTTTCGAAAGAACGTTATTATGAATGTTGAATTTTAAATTAATCACACGATGTTTTAAACAACAAATGATTAGTGTGATGTTATTACAACCTATAACAAAGATTTTGGTGTTTATTACAATTAGCATGATGCAAACCCTTTTTTTAGGCCTATTGGTACTACATCATGCTTCAAGATGTGTTCCATGTAGTGTTGGTCAATTATTAACATTTGTGCTCATTATCAACTTGAGTAAAGCAAGTTACGAAATGCCCCACATATTGGTGGGTAAATAAATTGATATTCAGAAAAAACCTTACTTAATAATTCCATTAATTTTTTAGATATCCACTAATATCTTGTTTGCATTGTAATAGTTTGACAAAAAAAAATCCCTGCTTATAATTGTTTATTTACATTCATAATTCATCTAACTTGGTTATTCATCAACCTTTTATTCCCAAAACAATTTCATCCACACAAATTTTCAATTTCAACCATGAACCTTAAACCCTTTTGAGGGCATAAGCATGTTAAATTAGTAGGAAAATTTGTGATACTTGTTCACCAAGTAAAAGTAAGGTGGAATATATTTAACATTTTTTTATTTTAGGCCTTTTAACAATGCTATAAATTTTGGGATGTACTTGGCATGTTAAAAAAACAATAGATGGTCATCTCTAATGTATTGTATTATTGTCACTATTTTATTTATTTATTGAAAGTTTATATATGATACTTTTTAAAAATTAAACTTTTCAAATAATCAATGTGCTATTGATGTGTAATGTATCATGCATATTAATGGACACTTTTTGGAATTCGAATACTTATGACAAAATGAAGCCCTTCAAAAGTAGTTTTTTTCTTATAGTAGGTATGAAACACAAGTGTAATTTTTTTTTATATATGTATGAAAAATGCATTTTGTGTTTGTAACATGGTAAATCATGTTTTAAATAATTCTTAAGTGTGTCACAAAAATGAATTTCAAAAATGAAAAGTCATTATTGTACTTTTAATGTCTATTTTGTGCAATTTGGGACAACAACATTAAATATGAAAAGTAAAGTGGAGTAGGTTGAAAAAAAGTAAACACAACATTTAAAAAATTTAAAAGCTTTTTCATGTCACACTACATACATTCATGTAATTCAAACATCAACTTTCAAGGGATGTGTTATACTTTTTGAATTTCAAAGTTGACAATTTTATTTTTTCACATTCAAGGGATACTTTTATGATTTGGTTTAGCATGCTTACACACTTGAAGTTGATTTGTTGATTTTGACAAGATGTTGTTTGTTATTTTGCTTTTAACCATTTTATTTTCTTAAGAAAAATCTTTCAAGAGGTCTTTTTCTTGAATGGATGCCAAAATTGAAGCTCGATTATGTCAAGATCTAATGTTATTGTGATTTGACTTTAATAAGAGTTGTTCATTTTGGCTTGAATGAAAGCTTTCGAAGATAATTTCCTTTCATTTTTTGAAAGGATAAATCTAAATCTGAAGATGGTAGCAAATTGGGGCACTTTGGCTTGAATGCAAGTTTGCAACAATGAATTTTTACATGCAAATGGGCATTCCATTTCATATTCTTAAATATGAAGTTTATTTCTTCTCTTTTTTTATTTGCATGCCTTTGTTCAATTTATGATTTTCAACTCTTCAAATCTATGAGTTACAAGTGTGCTTGTGTTCATGCCCTAAACCCTCTATAAATGAAACCCAATTATCAACATATGTGGCTTCTTCTTTGTTTATATGCTTGAGGTATTTTAGGGTTCAAGTTTTAGAAGGTAAAATGCTCAAGGTGCTTGGGAGGGGTTGATGTATGGGTTGAAATTATAACCATGTGTGTGATTGACTTTCTAATTAATCGATGTCCTAAATTATGAGGCCCAAATTATATAACCAATTTTTATGCTTGAAGTATGGTTGTGTTGTTAATGTTTTAGATTTTAGGTTGAAGCACCCAAAATGCCTAAAGTATAGATGGTCAAGTTTTTAATTACAACTATGTTGTTACTTTGATTTTATTCCCAACCCACCCAATTTTTAAAAAATGAATAACAAATCCTTTTCATTTAAATGTTTGAGATGCTATTGACTTTTGAGATTTGACATTGAAGCACCCAAAGCAATTCACTTGTGGTGGAGTTTTCACAAGGAGTTATGCGCCTCGATGCTTAACTTGGATGATAAAGGTTGTTCATTTGTATGCATGAGATATTGTTTATTTTTTAGGTTTGAAGTTGAAAGACCCAAGGTACTTTGAAAGTGGTTGAATTTTCACAAGGAAATATCCCCCATGCACTTTGATTTTGTTTCCAAATCAATTCACAATCGATTCACCCTCTAAAACCCACATTGAAATATTATGCATGTTCATATGTGTGCTTAAATTCATTTTAGAGTAAATTTCAATTCCTAAGTAATCATGGTCCACCCTCTCTCACTTTCTCACTTAAATCCAAACGGGAGTGTAATCTATGCATGGCAACAACTTCCTCACAACAACAATGTCTAATATATGACTTTTGTTTGCTTAATCCTTTAATTATAATACTAGTGATTTATAACTTGTGTGTTAGGTTCAATATTGTCACATTGTAAAGTTTTTTGAATCCTTGTATCAAACTAACTATGAGAGCACTTGACACAATGCTTTAAACAAAAGGTTTTCACTTTTCAAGTTTGGACCCCATTGTGTGTTTTAAACCAAAATCACTTCAATAGAAAGAGCTGTTGATAGACAATAAATTTTTCTTAAACCATGGTAGGAATTTTTTAGCAATTCCAATCAGGATTACAAACTTTGTGTTTAATTTGTAACCTAATACTATTTAGGACCTCTTTGTGACATTTGAAGATTTGAAACACATTGTGAATGTCAAAGTCCTCCATTTAAATTAGGGCATGTACGTCATGCTATTGTTGGTGTTTTGATTCCATGTTTGATAGTTATGCTTGTAAGTCATTACCAATGGCACATGTTGCACAACTCGCCCTTTGTGAATCAATTGACCTAGAACAATTTGCATATGGAATGAAAGTAAAAATTATGATATTAAAATGTATGTAAACATTGTATTGGGTGGTTCAAAAACAAGTTATTGCAAAAATTGACCCCTATTCATACTAAGCCATTATTATTATTATTATTTTTAAAAAACAAAATTGTAGCCAGATTGATTGCATAGACGTGGGCAAATTGATACCATGCAAGTCCAAGCACATTGGAAAAATCTGGTTATTTGATACCTTGTGAGTAAAGAATTTTTTTAATTGCAAATATAACCTTCTCACATTGTATTATAAGGAGGAAAGAACTGGCCAAACACTGGTTTCATGCATTTTTGTAACATTGCTATCTTGGGAGGACATCCATTCCAATAATGTAATTTAATTATGTGCTAAATTTTACAATGGGTATGGGATTTGGTGTGTCCACCCTAGTTATGATGCACACACCAATTGCATCAATTCAAACATGAAAATTTGAAACTTGTTCATTATGAGTAGTATGACAAATTTGGTTTAAGTTTGTTGGGTTGTTGATGGTATAATTGCTTGCAGTAGTCATTAGATGCCCTAGTAAACATGATTTGGGAGTGCACTTGCCAAAATGGTAAATTTGAAGGAACCAAAAAATTAAACCATGATAACGAATTCTTCTTGATAAAACATATCCCAAAAGTGTCCAAAATCAACCTCGACATCTTCAACCTCTATGTATCTCTATTGTTAGGGTAGTTGTTATAATCGTGTAACATCTCTCATATGGTACATTTTAAAGCCAAAATCAGCTATGAACATTTTAGGCTCCATGGAAATTTTTAGGTCATTAATGGGACCAAATGCATGTTCTCTATCTTATCTTTTCTGTGTATTTCAAGACTCATAAGCATTTAGCCCTAAAATTCATTAGAAGTGATCAAAGGGGATCAAAAGTGTCTTTGTCTTCTTTTTCTTAAATATACTTGCAATCATGCATACATATAGTTATGGTCAAGGTTTTTTTTTTTTTTTTTTTT
>Ga0209611_10012524_pt1 | contig 11908 bp, 15 predicted proteins | sample S1TSphgellanicum_3_FD_187693 | JGI IMG/M metagenome (GOLD analysis project Ga0209611, IMG submission 187693) | Host-associated microbial communities from peat moss isolated from Minnesota, USA - S1T2_Fc - Sphagnum magellanicum MG (SPAdes) (version 2) | ecosystem: Host-associated > Plants > Peat...
TATATGCGATCGTGTTGTTCCCAATACCCTGCACCTACTTGACTAACTGGTACACCTGGATCTGTGGCATTGCAGGTTGGCTGACATAGAATGGGCATGGGCAGTGGCTTCGATGCAGGTGTAAAGCAACTAAATGATCCTTATAGGTGTCGTGACCTAGACGACCCTGAAATGATTATTAATAGGGATAATAGCGTGTGGAAGAGAGAGGTGGATTGGGCCCACAACCATGCCATTACAACAATGAGGTGTCCATGTGCTAAATGTGTAGGAGGTGGTTGACCTCTATTGCTTTCAACTGTTCAAGCACACCTGCTGGTCAACCAGAGGAGTTCCATGTTCAGGGTGTGGAAGGGGCCAGGGGAGCCCCATGACTCTAATGAAGAGTGCGGTGCAGCAGCCAAAATACAAGCCCATATGCCAACAAAGGTTATGGACGACGATGTCCAGGTTGCACAAATGCTGGATGATTTATTTGTGCCTCGAGATGTTGAAGACCTGGTTGCGGAAGCTGCTAGAACTAACACAGGTGATGTTGAAGCCCCAACTGTGGAAGTTGTTGGAACTAACGCAGGCTTGGGAGTGGATGGTATAAACATTGTGAACATGGTGCAACAAGCATTTTCGATCATGGAGCAATTAGCAGCCATTCCTGAGAGCATGCCTAAATAGTCAAACCTACCACTGGATGATGATGGTGCAGAGGCTAACAATCCAAAATAGCCTAAAGCACCTACTGCAGATCAGGATGACTTCTTAGATGAAGCAAATGCCTTGCACGAGGCATGTGAGTCCTTGTACACATGTGCCTAGAGCACAAAGTTAGCAACTATTATGTTGTTGATGAATGTGTGCCAGGTGCATGGGGTTTCGAACAAGTTTGTAGATGAGTTATTGGCTCTACTTCATTTGCATCTGCTGCCTAGGGACAACTGCTTGCCTTCAAGCATGTACCAAGCCAAAGTCCTGACCAGCAAAGTTGGCCTTTGCTACAACAACATTCATGCCTGTAGCAATGGTTGTGTACTATTCCGAAAGCAATACGAAAGGATGCATGAGTGCCCCAAATGTGGGGCTCCTCGATATAGGGTAGTTGGTAGGTCCCAAGTGCCAGTCAAGGTCGTGCGGCATTTTCCTTTAGTTGTTCGATTGCTTCGGATGTATCGAGCTCCTGCCATAGTCGAGCTCATGACATGGCACAACAAAAATCAGTCGACAGATGGGAAGGTGCGTCATGCACCTGACAGCAAGGCATGGGCTCACATCAATGCCACTTGGCCTGAGTTTGCTGCTAATCCCAGGCACATACGGCTGGGGCTTGTTACAAATGGATTCAATCCATTTGGGGAGAAGAGCTCAAGTTGGTCGATTTGGCCAGTAATGTTTTTTAACTACAACTTACCCCCTTGGTTAGTGACAAAGAGGTTTTTTGTGATATTATCATTGATAATTCCAGGCCCAGAGAGCGTGAAAGTGGCCAATTTTGATGTCTATTTGGAACCCATGATAGAGGAGCTGGAGGAGTTATGGAAGGGGGTGGCAGGATTGGACATACTGCAACCTTCAGGTTGTTGAGCATTTGTGTTGAAAGCCATGCTGATGTGGACTATCCATGACTTCCTTGGCTATGGTTTGGTATCTGGTTGTCAACACCAAGGTTACAAAGCTTGCCCTCCATGTGGGTCAAGTACCGTGTCCAGATGGTCTAAGGAGTTGGGGAAGGCTGTTTTTGAAAGAAGCAGACGATGGTTGCAAAGGGACCACCCTTACAAAACACACCCAAATGCAGCACACTTCATTGGCGCAGAGGAGCTTCGGATGAAGCCTCGCACAACAACTGGTGCAAATACTTTAAGATGGGCACGAAGGACGGAAAAGTGGGTGGCACGGGGCAATGTTTTGGGGTCGAGGGGTTGCCCATCAAAGGAAACTGGAGTAAAGCGTCAATCTGCCCTATTCAAATTGCCATACTGGGAGGTTAGTGTAGTAGTGTTATGGAGTTCAATTGTGGCTGACAACATGATAATGCCATGTATAGTAGCAAACATCCTGAGATATGATTATTTCCTATAAGTTTAATTGCAGTTGAAGGGAGTGTAACCTCCTGGGTTTTAACACCTGTAATATAGTTGTCATATTCAAGGTTTCATTGCAGACTTTAATGTTATTTGAAAACAAAAGGTACCTGAATCCTGGTTCAGATACATAGCCAGTAGTTTAATTAAACTGGACCTGAACCCAAGTATCCGAGCTTGATGTCAGAATTGTATAGTAGGGCATTGGCATGGAACACAACAAGAATGATGGCAGTAATACATAATTTCATTATTGGAAATCATGGCCTGGCTATTGTGTACACCCCATGCAGTGTGGGGAAGACCTTGTCATATCGATGTAATTACACCAAGTCTGGATTAGACAATGTAATAATGTGGAACATGTGTGGTGTGTGTAAACTGTATTAAATGTGTGATTGGTTGGCCGATGCCCATTTAGCACTTGTTGATTCGACATACACTGGATGTCATGCACATTGAGAAGAATGTGTGCGAGAGTGTGATCAAGTTCATAATTGGGGTGAAGGACACATTTAAAGTGCATAGAGACATGGAGGTGTGTGGGGTTCGGGAGCGCTTATGGCTGAAGAAAGACCCTCACAATCCAGGCAAGATCTTCCAACCTATTGCTTCATATGTGTTAAAACCAGAAGAACTAAAAACATTCATGGGTAGGTTAGGGGCCTTGAAAGTGCCATCAGACTACTGCAGTGCAGTGGGAAAGCATGTAATGGACAAGAAGCTGGGGAATATGAAAAGCCATGACTAGCATGTGCTAATGCAGCAATTTATGCCTTTAGCTTTGAGGGGTTTGATGGACACCAATGTGCGTTTAAGTTTAATGCGCCTTAGCCGAGTATTTCGCAACATCTGTGCAAAGGTATGGGACCCAACATCACTACCATCTTTAAGAGAGGATGTTGCTGTCACCTTTAGCATGATTGAATGGGAGTTATCGGGTGCATTCTTTGATGTGATGACACACTTGGTGTTGCATGTGGTTGAAGAGCTAGCCATTTGCGGACCTGTACGTAGTAGATGGATGTACCCAGTTGAACGAACATTGGGGACATTGAAAAAGTACGTGCGTAACCGAGCAAGGCTAGAGGCATCGATGGCTTCAAGGTATGTGTTGGATGAAACCCTGGGGTTTGTGACAGAGTACATGCAAACGTTTACACAGGTATGTCACCGATTATGAGATGCTAATGAAGAAGAAGGGGTGTATGGTGAAGTATTGGAAGGGTCTGGATCTAAGTTCGCCTTTTACCATCAGCACGAGACCTTGCACATCATTATGTCCTTACCAATGTAGCCTGCTTAGCACCATGGGTCCGGTATTTGCCACTTAAACCTAACACACATTCAATTTTCATGACATGGTATTACATTTACAAGCTGTTGTATGTTGGTCACATAATGTAACCTTGTAGGCCACCTACGTGGTGAGCCCTTCCTTAACTCATTATTTGGGGTTTAATGGGGTGGGCAGAAAACATGAGCAAGAGCGTGACCGAGTGGCAAGACTACGTACAAAGTTTGAAGACCAATGGCACAGGGATGAAAAAGGAACAAGAGGGCCTATCAAGTATCTTGTAGAGCTTACAGAAGTGCAAGAGTTAGCATAATGGGTGAGGGAGGCAATGCGAACCCATATGGCAAATGGCAATGTGCTTGATGAGATGGATGCATACCATTTGTCAATTAAGCCCAATTCTGATGCTTCCCAATATACACGGATGAAGGCCTATGGAAATCACTATAGGGTCATTGGAGAAACCAATGCTAACACAATGGCAACCTATGATTGTGGAGTGGCATCAGTGTTCCAACAAGCATAAGGGCCAGGTGGAATGTGTGCATTTGGGCCCATGCAATATGTGGGAATTCTGCAGGATATAATATTACTTGATTATGGGCCAGTATCAATCCCAGTGGTTTTGTTTAAATGTGACTGGGTGAAGAATGAGGTTGATAGGCGAGGTCATCCAACTTACAAGCGTGATGAGGATGCCTTCCTGCTTGCAAATTTTAATGCACTAAAGGCAAATGATGACGAACCATTTGTGTTTCCTGCTCAAATGCAACAGGTGTTTTACTCTGAAGAGCTAAACCAACCATGGTGGAAGGTTGTGTTACATAAGGAACCTCGCTCCAGGCGTGTGGTAACAGAAGCAGGGGAGGAACAAACCGTGATACAAGATAATGTGATAGGTGTTGAAGTGCCTCTAGAAATACCCGATGTGCCTCACAACATGGCAATGGTTGGTGCCATTGAGTTGTGTTGCATAGAGGCAATTATGGCATCTGTAGAGTTGCAAATGCCAGGTGAGAATGATGATGCATGATATGTAGGCAGACTGAGCGTAGGGAGGAACAGGCATCTAGCTGTATATGGAGATTGATCTACATGAAGGGTTGTTTGATTCAGAGTTGTACACATAGGTGGAAGGACCTGGTATATCCACTGGTCAGGTTGACCAACCATCAACTAATAGCGAAAACCATTTAGGAGGAGAGTGTATTAGCAGGAGCCTATAATTGCATTTTAGAGTTGGACACCCAATGTGGCTGGTCCAAACCCAGTTATCATGAAGTCCACCAGCTTTTGAGGCTGCAACAGTCATGGCAAAGGGGGCAACATGCCTTAATATTTTATGAATTTTCCCACCTTGATTGTATTTTCATCAAATTCAAGCCATTTTCCAATATTTCCAAAATTATCCAACATAAAAAATGATGTTGGTCACCATCCATAAGAAGCATTAGCCGATTTTGGCAACACATGCATGATTAAGTAGAAAATTAGTTATGTAAGTTAAATATTCCACCTTGTTTGGCTATTTGTATATGGCCATCAGGGGATAAAACAAAATATATGGCTTGTTGGAAAAAGCTGGGTAAATGACTAATTTAGTTCACAAACCACATTTCCACTAAATTCAAGGAATTTAATTTTAATTTATCATATGAATATTATGAATATGTACAAATTTTTATTTTACACCTTTGTATAACACTCTCACTAAAAGACCATACAATACGATATTTTACATATAAACATACGCCAACTATGATTAAGCACCATTTCGCTTACGACTAAATGGGACTTTAAATGGCTACTCTTGGATGATAAATCCAACCCATTTATAGATGGAAATAAAATTAGTCGCAAACTAGTCGCAGGTTAGTCGAAGATGACTTGACTAATGTTAGCACGATGTCACAATAGTCATAGATAACAAAAAATTAGTTGCAAAGACCAAATAATTGCAGGTAGTTGTAAATGTGATGGTCACATATTGGCCTTTTTCTTCTAGTGTAAGGAACTTTTCAATCCAATGAGTTTTGACCCTTGCAATCACCTTCTAAAAATTTGGAAGTCCATCGAGACTCCAATTCCCAAAGTGGAAACCCACTTGGGAGTGCGTGAGTTCATTCCCCCACACTCTCCTACATTCCCAGGAGCATGAAATGTGACTCCCGAGCTTCACTCTTGGCCCGCACCTTTGCAAGCCCTTACCTTGGTTGCGAGCCTAAGGTTAAGGTTACGACATCCAATTTGTCACACACACAAAAGTTAGATTATGTAACATAACACTTTTGGAGTTTTAGGCCTTGAGTGATATTGTAAAGGTATTGCACTTGATACAATTAGTAAATGTTTCAAGTATATTTTTTCAAGTTATTTAACATACCCATTTCAAGTTAAAATTATCAATTTTAGATAAAAATTCGAACATAATTTTGCAACAAATTTTTTGAATGTAAAAACATGTCAAGTTACATGTATTCCATGTTGCAAAATCATATGGAATAATAAACTTAGCTTGTGTAACATGTGTGTTATATGCAAATTCAATACCTGATCATTGTATTCACATAATGAATTCTGAATTAAAAGGAAACAATCACATACAATGGTTTGTACACATTATAAACACAAATTTGCAAAAACAAATCTCTATAAATTTATAATATAATAACCCGTACACCAAATTGATTAGATTAACTACTACATAGTCAAAATTTAATTTAATCTTCTAAGTACCAAAAAATAATAACCTCATTGATGTTTTGCAAAATCTCTTATAATAGTTCATAAATGGGATCATTTCCACTAAATTGATGATTTTTGGGAGGCATCAAAAACTTTATTGCCCTAACCAAATGAAAGTAAATGTACATTTTGTGTGAGTCCTTCAACAAGACATAAAAGGTATCACTATTCCCCATCTCTGATAATAAATACCTCGTACAACATCATCATTAGCGTCAAAACTAATCCATCATTGATATGTAAAGGGCTCTTTTACCTTGTATAATGTTTAGTACACAAAATCAACCAAAAGGATGCCTTTGATTGTTGCCTTATTTTGTGTTAACTATTACATATTTGTCCCCAATTTCAAATGCAACAACTAATTCATCACTTGCATGTGAAATAACAACAATTTGTAATAGTGAATTCAATAATGTGGGATCTAAGCAAAACATAATTCCAATTAATCATGTAAACAAAATAAAAATAAGAAAAATGTAGAAACAAATACCTTATAGGTCAAATTGGCACTCTCCATCCCACTCATCATACATTGGTTATCATACATATCACATGCCTCAAGGCTAAAGTTGTTTTGGCACTAGTGGCATGTCCATTGAACATTTTGTCCAATGATTATCTAAACAAAACCCACAAAAACATGTCAAATCCTTAACAAACAATTATAGTACGTTGTTTTTGTTGAGTGCACAAATTGAATGAATCTTCATGGTCCCTTTCATGGGATCACAAATGAACAATAATAACACCCTATCCACATCTTCACCTTTAACATGCCAAAATATTTTGTGAAAGGGTTTCATAAAACCAAAATATGAGGACTTGGGTTTGTCATATAGACATTCACTTCAAAATTCAACCACTTCCTCCACATTTTGCAACTTTTTGCCTTGGGAATTAATTTATTCACTTCGCAAAAATCTTTTGAGAACATCTTTTGCCCCATCATGGGGTCCTTTGCCATGACTACTTCCAAAAAAACTCCATAACATCTTACAACCTCCAATTAGATTTGGATACCTAGAGACAAAGTACCATGGCTTACTACTCTTGAATTGGGTTGCACACCCAACACTCTGCACCCAATGCCATTCATGTGTGTATCCTTGTTCCACCATATATTGTTAATGAAGTTTGAAACAATGTTACACAAATTTCAAATCATGTTTATGATCATTTGAAATATAAAAGTGGTATTTAGTACGAATCTTTGAATCCCCATCATAAGGATTTGGTGTAAGGTTATAGCAAAAACAAATGTGCACCAAAATGGATATCTAGTAAGTATGCGAGTGCATACTTTGCATTTCATTTTGAACCTCAAAACTATAATTTTTTACAAAGTCAACTATAAAAACCACAATGTTGGTTAGGAAATATTTGATTTGTAGGTTTGAAATGCGTATCTTCCCACCAAGCAATAAAATTGTGCTTGACAAAATGTTACAATTTTGGTTGTAGATGTTCAATGAACTCATCTGGCATCATGTTCTTGTATACCAAAATCAACTTTTTTAAGGTTGGCCATTTTTGGCCATAATGGTTTTTAAAGCAAATTGGCATCATTGGATTCCATTAAAGTATGATCTTTTGGACAAAAGGCTAATTTTTGCACCCCCCACACCTTGGGTAGTTGCCAAACAAGCAACTATGCTTGTGCCATTCCTCATAATTGCCTTTTGGGCACATTATAACCCCACATATTGGCACTTGAGGGTTGACATGGCTACCCAAACTGATCACATATATCATCACAATGATAGTCACAGATTTGTTTGTCATGGATGATATTTTTTACCTTCATTTCATTGAATACAAGGCTCAACTCACTTGCGCTTTACATGGTAAATGCAACAACGAGTATTTCTGTCCTTCAAAGGCTTAACAAAAAATTGGTTAAATAGATATTCAAATGACTTTTGCCCAATATGTATTCCAAGATGTGCAACTTGAAATCTCAAAAAGAATTCAGTCTGCACACATAAGCAAACATAACAATAATCCATTACCTTCCATGTAATTATTAAAAAATTATTAAGGTAACACATATATACTTAACATAATCCTATAATCACATGACAAAGGTTGAAGGTAGATTTAAAAAGAGTACATATCCTCATTTCAGCAATAGTAAAACCTAAGTGAACAATGATCTGGACAACAGAATCCCTTCAACATTAGGCTGTAACAAAAACATTTCTAAGAATTAGAATTGAGTTCACAAAGAATGAAGGCAAATTATTAAAAGAGTATATTTCTAAACCCTAAACCCTAAACAACAGTAAAACATAAATGAACAATGATTTGGACAACAAAATCCTTTGGACATCAAAGTTTATCTGTAAAGTCAGGCGATTAGGGGGTGAGAATGGCCAATTTTGACATAATAGGGCATCAAATGTGTACCTGGAAATGAAATTTTACAAAACCAAATAATTCGGACCTAAACAAAAATTTCCATCAATGTTATTGGTAAACTGAGTTTCATCCTTTTTTTCCTTCATCCCGAGCACCTCCATTGCTACTACATATATTTTCACTGGTCCTACTTGTACAACTACTATAATTACTATCAAGCCTTGTGCATTCAATGCTAAGTTTCAACATTCATACTATGATTTTATAAAATTTCCTTACTTTGCGAATACCACTGGAAGAAGTGATAGGGGTGAAAGAGAGGATGACTTTACAAATAACTTTATTAGGTAGCAACAAAATGTTTTTTAAGAATTAGAACTGAGCTCAAAACTTGATCGAAGGCACTTTTTTAAAATAATCTATTTCCTCATTTCAACAATAGTAAAACCTAAGTGAACAACAAAATCCCATAGACATTCAATAGCACCTAAAAAAATTTCAGTAAGAGTTACAATTGAGTTCACAAAGGTCAAGACGGTAGTTCCTTAAAAGAATATATTTCCTCATTTCAACAACCTTGTGAATAATGATCTAGAGTTTACACAATAAAATCCCTTGGACATTAGGTAGCAGCAAAATTTTCTCTAAGAATTTATATTAATTGAATTCACAAAGGTTGAAGACAATTTCTTAAAACAGTCTAAACCCTCATTTTAGCAATAGTGTACCTTATGAACAGCGATCTGGACAACAGAATCCCTTGGACATTAGGTAGCAACAAAATTTCCTTTAAGAATTACAAGTGAGTTCACATAAGCAAGCTTACATTCAAAGCTCATAAGGTCATTGAGATCACTCATGATGATAAAAATAAATTCCAAGGTGCTATTTGTTTCCTCAGATTTCCATGGAAGATTCAAGAATTTAATATATGTTTTACCTTAACCCCCAAAAAAATGGACTTTGTTGTACAATCTAATGGCGTCAAATGGACAAATGTGGGAATATCACCAATTCAAATGGACATTGTGATAGTATCAAAATCCAAATGGACTTCAAGTTACAAGTTGACCAATCCAAGTGGAGTTTTCAACAATTTCATCACTCCAAATGGTGTTCAAATTACAAACCAACCAATCCATATCAACTTTGAAACTATCTAACCCACTAAAATGGATTTCAAGTTACAATAGAACCCACTTGGATGAACTTTAGGTTACAACAAAACCCCACTCAAATGGATTTTAGGTTACAATAGAACCCATTCAGATGGACTTTAGGTTACAACAGAACCCACTCAGATGGACTTTAGATTATAACAAAACCCATCAGATGGACTTTAGGTTACAACAGAACCCACTCACATAAACTTTGTTACAATCCAACCAAACTTGATGGGCTTAGCATATATACTACATAGATTCTATAGACTCCAAGGTAATTAGTTCACAATAGTCCACATTGGATCAACAAGTTTAGGTAATTGATTAATTCGATGGCTTCACAATACCTTGAAGTAATACATATATCGACTAAACGTGTTGCACAACAGAATTTGCCCAAATTCATCAAAAAACCAATAGCAATCCATTGAACAACTGTAAACTTAATGGAGAGTTAACTAACGAGCTTTTGTTCACAAGATTACTTTCTTATGGGACTAATCACTTCAAGGACTTCCATTCAAATCCATTCCAAAATACTACAATGGACAAAGAACTGAGCTCTTGCTGGACTTTCCAAATTTTTTGGAATAACAACCTCCAAGACATTGTTCACAATCAACATATTTGAAGGTAAAAAGATATACGTGTGTTTCCATGAGGAAATGAGTGTGCTTCTCATCAGATGTGCCTAGATTCACTCTCTTTCTGGTCACTTCAGCTTTGTCAACCGGCTGACTCAAGTCGATTCGACCCACCATTGCACTACTAGATTTCTTGTAGAAGGTGGCAAGAGGCCATCAGTCCTCTTCTTTCTCACTGATAATCTCCACAAAGATGACCCGCTTTCACACATTGGAGATCTCTGTGATAATGCTGCAGTAACATTCCGATGGTGCACACCAAGAAGCCAAGCCATGCCCCTAAATGAAGACGATGAACAATTAATCTTGCAGAGACCTGGTAAGTTCACACAAGCAGAGTTTCTGGGTTTGTAATTGGTGTGGGACAGCAGAACAATCAGAACAAAAAAGTAAAAAACCCTTTTTGCAGAACAAGTAGAACTGCCCAACGCAATTCTGCACAAAACCATGCAGGCTGTAAAAATGGCAAAAAAAGACAAGCCCAAAAATGTGCCAGACAGAGCTTGTTAGGGGTATTTAGTGTCTTGCACCATCAGTAAGTACTGCAGTTTCATCATACACTTTCTTATAGGCTATGTTTAGGGGCCATTATCTGGTCTGAAGCTTTCTAGTATTACTCTCATATTTTATTGTTCGAGTGTCATGGTTGCATGTCAAAGCTCTGATCTTTAGGGCTGTAATGTCTGATTTGCACCTGAATTTCATCTTCAGAAGTTGCTGTGCTGATCAAAGTTGTATTGAAGTGTTTCTGTTCAACATGATATATATATATATATATAAATTGTGTCCTTCTCAAGTATGCACAGACAGTCTCCCTAACAGTCAACAACCCCTTGCAGTGTTTTAAGCTTTTCCTAAGAATGTTTTTGAGTTCTTTGGGACATCCTTTGGTGTGGACTTGCACACTGTTTATATTCTTCATGGTAACAAGTAAACAAGTAAACAATATGTCTCATTTCACAGACAAATTTCCTTGGAAACAAGGATCTTCCCCTCTGGTACCAATCACCATGTTTAGATTAATTTCCAGCACAATTGTTAGCACTTTGTTAATCTGTACAGGATTACAGAGCCTCAAATCAGTCTGTCCTTATAAGAACCCTGTGAGAGGAGTTTGGGTCAGTTAATTATAGACTGGTGCAGTGTGGTAATGTGTTGGTTTTGAAATGGGTAGATTGAGTCTGTGATGTTGCAATATTCTCCAGCTAACAGCTGCTGCTGCCACTGTTCTCCACTTGCCATCATTGTGTCCTTCAGGAATTGGACAAATGGAAGCATCAATAGCAGCAGCAGCAGCTGAGGCAACAGTGAGACAAAGAAAGAAGGCATGTTGGACACTTCCTTCTGAAATTCTCTCTTCCAAGGGTGGTTTTTTATTCTTGAGATCAATGTCTCTTGTGATCTTTTGTTTCTTGGGTTTCCTTCCCAAGATATTGGTAAATTTTTGAGCAAGGCAAAGCCATTTAGTTGAAGGTGCATTGTGTAGCTTGTTCTCTGAAGTTTCTTTGATTTGTCCTAAGGAAATATTATTAAGCTCCAAAGGTCCAAGATGACTAAGTCAGTCTTTAGCTACAGTTTTTGTGCACAGTCAAAGACATCACTACTGCATATGAAAACCCATCA
>Ga0209611_10012526_pt1 | contig 11903 bp, 11 predicted proteins | sample S1TSphgellanicum_3_FD_187693 | JGI IMG/M metagenome (GOLD analysis project Ga0209611, IMG submission 187693) | Host-associated microbial communities from peat moss isolated from Minnesota, USA - S1T2_Fc - Sphagnum magellanicum MG (SPAdes) (version 2) | ecosystem: Host-associated > Plants > Peat...
TGATTACACAATTATTTAATTAATTGTTTAATGGGGTAAGTTGGATGTAGGATTCCATAGTGCATTGACTTATGTCATGTGCACCATGTGATGTTGTTTTCTTATGATTAATTGTGGAATCACATGGGGAACCATGTGATTTTGTTTTCTTTTGATTATTTGGAGAACCATGTGGTGGATAGGTTTTGGGAAGTTTCTTGAGTAGTTTCCATTTGGTTAGTATATAAGGAGGTGTTTGTGACCTTGAGAAACACCTTCATTTTTTTTGTACAAAGTTATGATAGGAATACAAAGTTGTGAGAATGGAAGTTTTGATTTTGGAAAAGCTTTTTAGATTTTTAATAGTTTTGATGTTGTTTATGTGTAGTTCATGGAAGGAGAATGGTGAGGTTCGCATAACCAATAGTAGTTTGGGAAGATAGTTTTACAACCAAAAACATAGATTTCATAACTATGTAATAATCATACATAATTTCGATCCTAAACCCGCTCATGTAGTACACATTCACCTGCTCGAAAAAGCCACTTCTTAAATTTTGGAATTCAAAACCCTAATTTAATCCAATGCCACTAAATTTAAACCATTTAAAAGCAACCCAATTTTTTAAAAAGCTTTTACATTATTGAAAGGGGCCTTTGTTAAATTTGGACATGAAAACCCTTATTCAATCTAATGGCAATAATTTAGAAGAAACCCCAAAAATAGATAGAAGGTTTTTAGTTTTTACTAGTATATCAGTGCATTTATTGTCTCAACACTATTTCATTTGGCCGAGCTATATAGGTGAGAAGGGGAGAACTTTTGGGCAAACCATATGGGATAAAGGTGGAGTGCTATTGGGAACACCCTTGAAAAACACATTGAGAACTGGGGAACATGTAGGAACACAAAAAATAAAACATTTCTATCCCCCTTCCCCGTACCTCTCCCGCACAGGCGAGGCTAATGGCTGCTGCATGAACTATGGGTGTATATTGGATATAGTGAAGTGATTAGCTTTAGGTTTGTGTAAATTCGTTCTTTCACTTGTGATTCCAGTCTTTAAAGGCAAGCTATGGCCTCCACCTTCCTCTGTTCCACCAAAATCTATCCTGTACTCCATCACCATACACCTGGAAATTCTCCTGGAGGTAGGACGTTACAGATTGCAAGCTCAAGAATAAGCTCCAGTCGAATTCGTGGAAGTTCAGCCAGCGGCAATGTGGAGAGCCATGAGGTGGTCACAGACAATTTGCTGAGACTGATACAAGGTGAGGAAAGGGGTTTGCGTACGCAGAAGGATGCGGTAAAGAGGGCACAAATCATAAAAGCTATAGATGCGTTGGGTGAATTGGGAAAAGAGAGCACAACCACCGATTCGTCCTTGACCTCAACATGGCGGATGCTGTGGACCACTGAGAAGGAGCAATTGTTCATCATTAAGAACGCCCATCTCTTTGGCACCGAAGCTGGAGATATATTACAGGTCCCATCACTGAATCAAAATATTCCTCTTGTAGAATGGTTAGAATTATTTGGTAACAGTGATCTTCAAATCTACTGTGAAGGGCCGACAAAATCCAAACATTCAAATGTAATCTACGGCTCTTTTGAGAGTTTTAGGGTATGGGTGAAAGGTTTTGTGGTTTGAATTTGGAGATGGGGTTTCGATAAATTGTTCGGGTTCCATGTTAAGAAAGTGCAATCATGGTGACCGTCTTCAGAAGGAAGGCGCTTGTCAAGCCACCTCTGGCCGTCCTGACTTTGTGAACCCCAAGGAATGATAAGAACTATCGTGGATGCAGGTGATAGACGTGCGCAAGGGCATATTAAACAACATCATCACATTTCCACCCACGGGTGCCTTTGTAGTAAACTCAACTTTGGAAGTTGTGTCAAAGCAACGGGTTAACTTCAGGTATTCCTATCCCTCTCCTCTGTGTCTTTTGGGCATTGCTTCTTCTGCATAGGGATCTCGTTTGCAGTGCCAGGTAGAGCAGACCTAACTCAATCATGCTTGATCCATACATAACACTTTCTCAAGATTACTTTTTCTGGCACCTTTTTCTCGTCAAGCAGTCATTGATAGTATTCTTGCATATGACATTGAGGAAAATGGTGGTGTTATGATGCCTAAGATGTGACAAGAATGAAGTTACTAGCCTTGTGCGGTTCTCATAATTTTGGATTCCTCTAGGATGGGCATTACTTGACAAATCATCCAAATTGTGGGAACATGGGGGGCTAACTTGGTTATGGCAGTTTGAAAGTGACCACTTTCAGAGGAAGCAGCAGGCCTTCAGGTCAATATAGACTCCAAGCTTTACTTGGTGAATTGAACCGTGCATCATTGACCACTCAGAGCTTTTCAATTCATGGAGAATAAGTGTTTGAGATGGCATTCGTTTCATGATTATGCAGGTTTATAAGTGCTGCACTTAAGGTAGGCAGGGGCAGGTTTCCACTTCCCCCATATGGACAAGGCTGGTTAGTTCTTTTCTGACCTTTGCAATTTGGTTTTTTACTCATCCTAGAAGTGGAGGGCACCAAATTTGGAAATTAAAAAAAGTTTCTGAGCTATCTAAACCTGAAACCTTGCTTAGATATCAGCAGTATAGATTTTAGTCTGCTGCTTTAGTATTGAGGCTTCTGAACAACCTAATGTTTGATCTAAGTCTGGCCATGTTCACACTGTGCTTGTCAAGCCTACTTCTTTGTAGTAGGCAGAAGACAAACCACATCTGGTGCAGAAGCGAGACTGAATTTCTGAATTCCTGCTGCTGATTTGTGCCAACTATCTTCTGTTTATACAGGTTTGAATCAGTATACATGGACGAAAAGATACGTGTCGCTAAAGACATTCGTGGGGATTATCTTGTTGTTTGCCGGGATCCATCCTCATCTTATGCCTGAACTACAACTGACTTCAAATTACTAGTTAGGAAGTTTAAAGGCACATTACCCAGCTCTCCTAGAGCTCCAAATTGTGTGAATATAACTGGTTGCATAACATTGTTTATCTCCATGGCAGCTTCTTTTCAAGTACTAATGCTCTAGTATCAACACTTGCTTTGGTTTTCTCTTTGACTAGTAACAATCTATGTAATAGTTTTTTGACCATTGTGTCTTGAGGGTTCTCTATACAATCTGTGTTGAGTATTGGACAATGTCAAAGAGGTCTAGTCCCAACTGGGATGAATTTATTTCAATTTGGAGCTATTGTAGACTGTGAGGTATGCTCACATCCTGTACCCCTTCTGATCTTCCTCCCATCCTTTGTTGTCACACTTAGCCTGTGAGAGTTGCCGTCGCAAATCTAACTCCCCAGAAATTAATCCTTTTTTAACATTCCACAATCCGATGTTCATGTACATATTGTAGAAATTCCTAGCTAACTGATCTTGTCCTCTACATATACATGTGTTATTCATGTACATTTCATAGAAAGTCCTAGTTAACTCAGCTTATACTCTACATATCCATGGGAACAAACAAAAAAGTCATGGTAATCATTACAGAGATTCAGAATTTTCATGTTTCAGTTGTTTGGAAGATTTCTTCACCTTAAAACAAATGCAAGTTGAAGAGGTAAGAACTTGAATTTGGACTCATTCATCTCACCATTGAATTTTGCGAGGTATAAAATCATTGAAATCACTCACATCAAACTCTTGACATCTTTCTCTCGTTGCGCTCAACTACCTCAAACTGGAAGCCTAACTTTGTTCCTGAGGGAAGTCAAACGCTTAAGCTTCAAGAGCCCTTAGAAGGCCAACTGCTTTTGGGGCCTCTCAACAGGACAATTAGCACTCATCTATGTGGAGGTGCCTAAGAGGAGTCAGGACCTTTTAGGAGGACCTTATGCCATCATTACAAGATCTTGAATTCAAGAGTGTTGCAAAGTAATCTGTTTGCTGCATCCCCCAAGCTTGACAGATTCAAATTCAGAAAGGGAATCTTCCCTTTCAAAGAAAATTTGGAGTGCTTCATTGAAAGTTAAAGGTATGGGGTACAAGGTACTCAAGAGCATTGTATTTTTCCACAGTGAGGTATGTCACATTTGTAATTGTTTGCTCAGTTTGTCAAATGATCAAGGCCTTAAATGTTGTCAACATGCTGTCCAATCTACATCTGTCTTGCATGAAACCACGTTGATGCAGTCTTATGGTGGCTGGGAGCTGACACTAAACTGAGCCTTGGCAATTATGTTGTAGGCAAAGTTCAGAGAAGCAAATAGACAATAATTGCTGATCTTTGCTGAATCCCTCCAACCTGAGAAACATGGTCATATATCAGAACCAGTTATTGGTTTTTTGGAAACCATCCTGTTATCTGCCAACACTGGTATGCAGCGGAGTTGGTCTGGGGTCAGAAATTTTAACATACCAGACTGGTCTAGGGTATCAGATTTTTTTGGAAATTTATATATCATGGCAGTATTGGTATTAGGGTAGAAAACTGAAAATGCATACTGTGCGATATCAATATATACATAGTTTAAGATATGCACATAATGGTATGAATATCAAGGTCTAAAAAGAGTTCATATCAGAGAGGTATTGAGTGTGAGTATATATTGATTTAGTGTGTGATGCCACAAAACAAATGCAACTTTTATCAGTGAATCCATTGAAGCTGAATTACATGACTTCAATCTGAAGCATTAAAGTTGGAGGCAAAAGGCCCAATGCGCATCTATGACTAAAGCCACACTTCAAGCACAAGCCACAAAATCAAGTTGGAGCTTTGAAGCTGAATACTAAATGAACAATGAACCCACATGAGGTCACCATCAATAATTAAAATTACCAAGCACAAGCATGCCACAAATATTGACCTATAGGGCCCTTGTTGAAGCGAAAACGAACATGTAGCTCATTGAAGGAAAATGAAATGATTGAATGATTAAAGTGACTAGCCCAAATACCACCACAAAATTGGTATAAAGAGGTCCCAATTTCAACACAAATGCATCATTGAACATTAACTAAAGTTGACAAACAAAAACTTCACAACAAAATGCATCTATAGAGGTTCCAAGTTCAACAGAAATACATCATTAAGCACTAACTAAAGCTACCCAACATTATCACACAAGAAAAAATATCAAGCATAAGTGCCAAGTCAAAGGGAAAAAAATTATTGATGATTATAGTGACCAGCCCAAACACCTCCACAAAAGTGATGGTCTCAATTTCAACACAATGCATCATTTGAACATTGGATGAAGTTGCAAAACATAATCATCACAACCAAATGCATTTACAAAGGTCCCAAGTTCAACATAAAGGCATCATTAAACACTAACTAAAATTGCCCAACCTTATCACTTGCAAAACATTATCTACAGAGATCCCAAGTTGAAGAAAAGGAAATTGAATGACTTTAACTAAACAACACAAGCAATACAAAGGTCCAAAGTTCAGTACATATCTGTCATTGATTGTTGAATGAAGTTGCCAAACATAAAGCACTACCACAAAATGCATCTACAAAGGACCTACGTTCAACATAAGTGCATCATTAATAATTAGCTAGTGTTTCCAAGCACAATAATGTACGAAAATTTATCTACAAGGTCCCAAGTTGAAAAAAAATGTTAAGTTCAACATAAGCATCATAAATAAAATTGGCCTCCAAAATTCCCAAGTTCAATACAAATGCATCAATTATGACTACCTAAAGTTGCCAAACACAAGTAAAACACAAAATAAATATGCAAAGGTCCCAAGTCACCACATTTGGATGAGTGATTGAAGCTACCAAACAAAAGACAAAATGGATTTATAAAAGCAAAAAGTAGGCATGTTGAGCAACATGATCCACAATCTTGGACTTGTATTTTGAAATCAAAACATAAAATATAATGAACAATCACTTGGCATCCCAAATAGGAAATTCAAATTACAATTATTAAATGTTATAGAGTTTGTATTGAGATTGCTAACTTGCATGGGTCCATGACACTAATTGAAATCTTGCATTTTGCAACCATAAGCTTTGTGACTACATATGACTTTGTGTCATTTGTAATTATTTTTACAACAACTAACTACCTTTGTCATTTTTACAACTACCTTGTGCTTACATTATAACTATTGAAGGTGTCATCCTTCCATGTGCATAATTTTAATGTGTATTTTCATCAAGAACATGGTAGTAAATCCCATTACTTAGTCACATTACAAAGTAAATGTTAATTGCAAGTAATTTAACATAGTTATGTTAAGAGTATATTAAGGATATATTAGGCATACATTTCTATGGGTGTATTGAAACTATATTTTAGGTATATTAATGGTATAGTTATGAATATGATTTAGAGTATTTCTAAAGCATAATATTAAAGTTTTACTAAGGTTATAATATATATTAAGTTGTGTAAATGTATTAAGGGTATATTTAGGTTATTACTATTGTATTAAAAGTATAGCCATGGCTAAACTAATAGTGTCAAATATTAATCAAACTTTAGCCAAGTTTCAATGAAGGTTTAACAAAATTTTAATTTATAAAATATTTTGGAAATATTTAATCAAGTTTTAATTAAACCAAAGTACTAATGTTTAGCCAAATTTTAATTTAGCTAATTTTTTGCCAAGTTTAACCAAATCTTAATTCAATTAATTTTAGTCAAGGTTTTACCAAATTTTAATTTTGTCAAAGTTTAGTCAACTTTTAGTTTAGCCAAAGTTTTGTTAAAATTTCAGTTTAACTTATGTTTTGTCAACTTTTAGTTAAATTTTAGTTAGCCAATGTTTAACCAATGAAATTTTTTGTTACAACTAATGTTTTGTCAAGTTTTAATTAAATTTTAATTTAGCCAATGTTATGCCAAATTTGAACTAAATGTTATTTAAGCAATTTTTTGCCAACATTTAACCAATTTTTCTTTTAATCAATCTTTGTTAAGGTTTAACCAAATTTATTTAAAGTTTAACAAAGGTTTGGCCAAAATTTTGTTTAATCAAAATTTAGTTTTTCTAACATTTAACTAAGGTTTAATCAGATTTTTGTTCTGTCAAAGTTTAACCAAGGTTTATATTTTAGCTAATGTTTTTACAAAGATTTAGTCAAGTTTTAGTTTAACCAAAGTTTAATAAATGTTTATTGAAGGTTTAACTAAATTTTAATTTAACCAATGTTTTTGTCAAAGTTTAATCAAATTTTAATTTAGAAAAGGTTTGACCTAGGACCAATGTAACATGTTTGATTTACACATAAATTCTATGTGAGCCTAGCCTAAGTGCAATGTAAATTACTTCAATTGACAGGCAAGTTTAATTAATAAATAATAAAATAATAAATTGAATTAATAGGTAGTAGATTAAGCTAGGTATTAATTGATAAATAATACTTGAGTTATTAGCACTCATTACTTATTTTCTAAAATGTAGACCATATGTTCATGTATTTGTTAAAAACTTTTGTTTGTTTTGAATGAAATGGAAGGGTTGATAACTTAAAACATTAGATTTGCATGTTACTTGTTTGATATGAATTATAATTTATCAATCCAAATGAGCAAATGGATGTATTCCTTTCAATGGTTATTATTTTCTCATTATATTTTTCAAACCCTCAAAAAGTTGAGAGGCATCCAATGTTCCTTCTTCTTGATCAAGTATTAAAAAAAAAAAACCAAAACAATCAAAATTTGATATAAACAAAAAAATTATAATTAAATTTATGATGACTTAAATATGTGCATATTAAAAATTAAAATAATAATAATAGGATGACAATTTAATACTCTAAACAAACCCTTGTTCAATGCATGCAGTGTAAAATTTTAACACTTATGAGACAATATTGAAAACATAGCATCATTTAGTGCCTCATCTCCCGTCATTTCTGTATTAGTTTGTAATATAGTACACTTCCTACTGCTATGTTCTTGATGTATATCTGCAAAAACAAAACCTTATCATCATATGAGGGATTTTTCTCTCTTGGGGCTAATGATTCTTCCATTGTTTCAATACCAAAGCTAACACAGCTGATCTTCTGCAAAGCTGATCCTGACCCCTTGCCCCCAAAAATTGCCTCAAATAGGCAACTTTTCTCTTCATTGTAACCTGCCTTATATGATTAGGGCTAGACCTTTTGCACCCCTATGGAAGAAACCTTGCTTGAAACTTTGGATGGTCCCTTACCACACTGTACACCTTATCTTCTGTCCAACACATACCAGGCACACCAGCTGCCCAACAATCTGGGTTTAGTTATCAGGCCTTGCGCAGTCGGGGTTCAACCAACAGGTATGATAGATATCCTGTTTCCCAATGACAACCATTCCAGATGCATAGGACATACCATATACAATACTCACTGAACCTCCATCCGATACCTTGGCTTGCCTTGTCTCAGCCATAACTTTGCCTCCATCCTTGCTGATTCTAAACCATACTAGGATACAACTGATGACTTCATCTGTTGTTGGATCACAGAAGTGGCTGCTCATTCTGTTCTTCAATTGCTCAATTTTCGCCCAGAGAAGGACGTGTTACGCTTTTATCCTTGCTTTTCTTGGTTCACACCACAATTTGTGAACCTGAACTCAGAGCTGGAGTTACAGGCAACCCATCTTTCTTTGTACACTGAGTAGTCTCCTGCTCGTGTTGCTCTGCTGTTATCCTTCTGTCAGGTTTCTCCTTGGTGCTCAGAACCTCAGGGAGTTGCCCAAACCCATAGTTTCCAGTTTTGTGTGTTTCTTCCCCCTCAAATGACTTTCTCTTCTCTATTTCTCCCATCCCCTTAACAGTGGAACTCCCACCTATTGGTGTACTGGCACCATCCATTGTGCAAGAGCATAGTAGATCCAAAAGATAGTCCTCAGAGGCTGCCTCACTTCCAGCCAAATACCTGTGGCTCCATACATGTTCATGCATGTCATCCTCATTAATTGTGTTTATTGTGTCAGTGGCTGCCTTTGGCCAGCCCATGTGAATCTCAGACTGGCCTGTTGTTGGTGAGTATGCCTCATCCAGCACCATGTGTTCATCCTCTCTATTAGCATCCATTGGTGCCTGACTTCGGCGATTAAGCTCAAATATGCAGTCATCAAGCATAAGCTCTATGCCACAGCTGGCTTGAATAGCTGAGAGCTTTGCCCACACACAATGGCGCCCCGCCATGGCTGTCTTCCGAAGCTCATCTGGTGAAGGACCCTCAGCATGAGAAACAGTTGCTGATATGACCTGACAGGAAAGAACCAAATTAAATTCGGTTCATTTGTGGACCAGTAGATAAATGCATCTCACAACGTTCATCATGCATCCAGGTTCATGATTCTTAAAAAAGTACTAATTGCACTTACATTTTTCAAGAAAAGTGCTATGCATGTCTATAGAAGAAAGTTCCTGGAAAATGATAATGGCTGTATGAAAACCCAAGTACTCCTGGTAAATTATGATCAGATATATTCTAATGCCTCCAACATAAGATAGGAAACTAAGCATTTCTACACAAATTGAAGAGAATAAGACAAAAGAATATCAAATCAGAATTCATGATCACCTGTGAAAAACCCATGGGAAGGACAATGTTGATATCAGCCTCCCAATTCTGTGCATATAAGCTTGTGAATCCCCCCATCTCAATTCCCAAATCGGCAAGCTGGGAACACCAGTGCTTCACCTCTATCTCAGCCATTTTTGCTAACTGTCAGAAAATGCAACCATTCTCAGATTCCTGGAGCAATTTCTACAGGCTAAAACAAGAAAATTACTACGTTAGCACATTGGAGATGAGCAATGGAAGGGGTCAGGTGCCTTGCTTTCAACTTCATCAATGCTTATAGTTAAATCTGGAAATTGATCTTGTAGGCAACTTGAACTGATATCAAATGAGCTGGCATGCTGTGACTAAGCATTCACCTAAGATATTGCAGAGAATCTGTGCAACAACACTTCAAAGTTGACATGACAACAAGTGCAGTCGTAACCTTGTGAGAGTTGGTCATAAACTATTGGACCAGCACTTTCATCACAAATAGCAGTGATGATCTGCCTTCACTACCTACTGATTTCATCAGCTCCCAATGGTAGGTGTAGATAAAAGTATCTAATAGTTCACCCAAAATTCAGGTAAACCATTCTAAAAAATCTGTGAAAGATAAAGTATGTGCATTCAGCAGGAGCTGACAAAAGTTCCAAGCTCTTCACTTGACAACCTTCAGAAGAGTGAGCGTTCAGAGATTTTGCACACCTTGCCCCTGAGGCCACCATGAGCCTGAATGGTCTCCTTCAGATGCAATATTGGTGCAATGTATGGACTTGACTGGCTGATGATAAAATGGTTAACATTGAAAAGCTCCCTCAGTTTTTGCAAGGGCAGCTCAGTCTCTAAGCTGGCATTGCATCCCTGCCTCGTTGCAGCTGTCATCTGCACTTCACAGACATGTCCAGTTCAAAATAATTTCCATCTCTTGCATATGTGAAGAGATCCACAATTGTGGCTTGAATCTTGTGCAGTGTTTGACAAGACATTTTAAAGAAGCAGCAACACCACATGTTTGACGTAAAATCCTGGCATTTTGATCTGCTTCACATATAATGGTGTGAATCCCTTACTTTTGTAGGGGGCAAGTAATGGACAATTTCACCAGCCCGGTTCTTAATCATGAGCTCTGGGAAAGTGAGCAGACCAACAGGGGGTGCACATGAGACAGCAACAGCACTCCATATAACCACATGTGGAGATGTCAAGTAATTCAAGAACTGTGAAGGCTGATTTCCAAGCCGGCAGGCAGGTATTGAAATGCCAAGGACACGACCAGATAATTCAAATGCTTCCTCAAATGTTAGGTCCCCAATCAAGTCCTGCATGCTCTGTTGTAGCTTCTCAATTTCATAGGTGCTAGCATCCTGGGTGCTCAAGCGATATGCAGCAACATAGGCAGCACACATCTTCTCATAGAATTGCATTGGAGGTGCTGGATGATCAAAAAAGTATTGGAGCTCAGCTGATGTGCGGGTGGTTGCAAAGGATGATACAATGGCTCCCACATTGACCCCCACCACTATACTTGGAAGCACTTGATGCTCCACCAAGGTTCGGAAGACCGATGTATGAAATGTTCCAAATGCAACATGTCCACTGAACACAAGTGCAGTTCGACCAAAATTCTGCCGTGTTTCCATCATGCAGGTGAGTTTTTCTTCCAATGTGAACTCCTCTGGATTCATTTCACATATAGCATGGAGGTGGTGTCTGTAACCAGATTTTAATCACATGCCCATGAGATTCAGCCAAAGCATATTGGAGCACCAGCATAGAAACACAGGAACAACATAAAGAGCATGAATCCAGGCCACTCCACATAGATGCACAACAGTATCACACATAACTGCAGGAACAACCAATGAACAGACATACCTGACTTCATTCTGATACTCATGAATAAGTCGTGGAATCTGCTGTCTCCTGATGTGCAGCTGTGGATTACACATGTTGCCTAGATTACGAGACAGGTCAGCTCGCAAGGAAAAGATGATTTCTTGCACACTGCCTTCCATCCGTCGCTGTTGCAGCTCAGAAAGCTTGCCTTGTACAAAAGCCTCATCATAAAGCATTGATTCATTCAAGTCACCCTCAGGAACCAGCATGCTGGCTGCCTGGGCCCACTCATCGTAGGTGATAGATGCATCCATCAATTTTGTCCAATAAGCATGACGTGAAGTGATCTTAACTGCTTTATGAGAGCCAAAATGCTTTATCCTTCCACGAATTGCAAGACCAATGATCACAGTTGCCACTGTCACTACAATTACTGCCCTAGGACCAAGTACCTGTGTCCAAGACAGGAATGACACTAAGACTACAGCAACAAATGCTGCACATGGTTTCCAAATCTTCCAATCCCACTTGCCATCATTTTCCCCTTCAACAATGTGACACATGTACCTGTAACAACATGTTT
>Ga0209611_10012179_pt1 | contig 11902 bp, 6 predicted proteins | sample S1TSphgellanicum_3_FD_187693 | JGI IMG/M metagenome (GOLD analysis project Ga0209611, IMG submission 187693) | Host-associated microbial communities from peat moss isolated from Minnesota, USA - S1T2_Fc - Sphagnum magellanicum MG (SPAdes) (version 2) | ecosystem: Host-associated > Plants > Peat...
TTTTGGCAATCAAGAAGGGCTCTGCCTGGGGAGCTGACGTTGAATCTTCAGAGGCAGGATGATCACACTTGACAAGAATATTGTCCGGTTTGAGATCACGATGCACTAGGTCCATGCTATGAAGGTAATTGATCCCTTCTGCTATTTGAAGCATTACATCCACACCTCTGACAAGGGAGAGGTGGTCGTTTTCCAACATTTGGGCGAGTGTCATATCCATAAGCTCCATGATGTATGACCACTTCTTTTTTTCTTGAGCACAGCAAACAACGTGCATGATGTGAGGGTGGTGCAGACCTGAAAGAGCTAAAATCTCACGCCTGAAAATCTCTTCATATCCGTATTTGGAGATCTTCATTGCATATGCCTCTCCAAGCCAATCTGCTTCACGTACAATCCCAAAGCCACCTTGGCCTAACAATCTACCTGCTTTTAGTTTGCGCATGTCTACTGACAGAACACATTCCCATCTACTCAAATCGTCTAATTTACAAAGCGATTCATGTTTATACTTCTTTTCTGTTGCAGGCCAAGCTTGGAACTTAGATTGGAACTCCAACTTCTCAAACAGTTTTTTTGCCAGACATTGCATACATGTAGGCTCGCTGCCAGGACGTGAGGGCGGGTGGGAATGATGACCCTTGAGCGAGCACCACAGAAGATGCTTGAGATCCTCCTCATCCTTCTTTGCAGCTGTCAACAGAGTGTTGATTGCAGTCTCACACAGTGTCCTGTCACAATCTGCTAGTTCAAGAACCTGGCTGTCTTGTCCCACCTGCTTGTGGAGGATGCTACATAACCATTGTAGGTCATATAGAATTTCACCAAAAGTTTCCTTCAAGTCTCCACCTTGCCTGAGAGCCGATTCCATCCATTTTTTACCAGCAGAACAGTCTTTGATGACTATCCTCTCAGCTTTCAGTAGCACATGGACAAGTTCCTGCATTGGTAGTGACACATCCATGAGGGTGGACCCTGATTGTGGACAAGACATTTGTAGAATGTGGACTATTCGTAGTGTTTCCTGAGCCTCTAATAGCCTCTGGGAGAGAAGCATACACTTTTGACTGTTGATGAGCAAAGAAGCGTCGTTGTTTGCCAAAATATGGGAGTGTAAGCCTTTGCAGATATCTAGTGCAATGTGCAACAGGTCACCTGCCATTGATGAATTTTCAAGAACAACACCAGAGGCAATAAAGATTTTAAGCTTTAGGAACCAGATCCACTTTCGCATGCACACTCCTGTTCTTCCTCAGGATCTCATAATCCAGAAAGCACTGAAAACCATTCTACATTAGCATCCTCTTGCTAATCCACCAGTTCCTGCAGGAAATCTCAGTTGATGCTGCTATTCCTCTCTGGGTGCATCTCCTACACCACCATCACACCCCTGGGATCTGGGAGGCTTCAGAATGCCCTACTTGACTTTGATGGAGGCTTAGCTTTTGTGCTTGTGGGCCACCCCAGGATCCCAAGTCGTTCAATTCGCTCCTCTCCTGCAGTACCTCAGTTTATCAGCATATCTACATGTCCCAGGCGTTCCTGCACTGTTATGACATCAAATACATCTCAGAGAAAGCTGTATGGTTGTCTGCATCCTAAGTCCAACTCTTGTCAAGGTATCAATGTACTATTACCCTGCTCATCCCACCCCACTAACCCACCACCCCCAAAAGAAAATCCCTGTTTTTCCAACTAACTTCATCTTCCTTGGTTTCAGCACCACCCTGGGAATTTTATTGGGACGGTGATTCACCAAAACAGGCTCCCAACTATTTCACATGCACTGCCATGCTTAGGCTGTGCTTTTCAACTTCACAGTGACCCTCAAACGGCCGGATGCTCATCTCTCTGACATCACCTTCTCTAGAGTTTGGTCAAGAAGAATCTGGAGCCCTGGCAAAGCAAGAAATCAGTTATGCATGCATCTCTTTGTGGTTTCCGGTATTTGCATGAAACTTTCCCTCCAGCAATTCTCTACCGTTTCAACAGCTTGAGGACGTGCATGAAATGCAAGAGCGAAAGCTATGACCAACTGGTAAGTCGCCAAATCAAATCATCCAAAGACGGGCATGTCGTGGCCATAGAACCGATTTGTAAAACAAATAAGCTCCTGTGCAAGAAAACAGAGGGTTCAGGATGTTTTACCTGACAGTGGAGGTTCACTGCAAGGTCAGGTACAGCTGTGAAGTTGAGAGCGGAGATGAATCCCTTTCCCTGTCCGACTCAAGGGGCCGACGCCGTGGCATCTCCGAGCTTTTTCGTTACAGAGGACCGACTATAGTGGCTTCAAATGAAGTACCTACCTAGAAACGTAAATTCTGTTTTCTCTGCACCGCGATGAAGAAACGAAAACCGCACTTTCAAAACCGACACAAACGATTCTGCTGCAGTGTGGAGACCGGAAATCAGTGATGATCCTCTTGCTCCGCTTGACCAGAAAAATCCAACCCAAGATGCACAAAAACAGAAACGCGACTAAGAGAAAAACGATTTCAGAAGCAGATGGATTGCAAAAGGAAACAAGAAGGCGATGGATTTCCCCGCTCAAAGAAACTCACAAGACGAGTGTAAAGGGCAAATGCAACGATTGAGCTCGTTGTTGTGCTGCGACTAAGTGTTTTTTCGCTCAATTTCGTGATGTAGGCAAAGTGGCGATAATCCACAGGAATGTTTAGCCAGAACTGGCTATAAGTTCAATGTAAAAGTAAAATGTCTAAAAATCGTTCTATATTTTTGGTTAGGTACTTTGAATTGTCTTAAATTTTGATCAAATTACGGCTATTGAAAATCTATAAAAGCTCTCTATTGTAGCATTTAAATTTTTTTAAGATATCATTTTGGCTATATATAGCCAGCCTAAAAACAGGGTGGCTGCAGGCTGGGAGAGGAATACTCTCCTGCGAACGGAGCTCGGAACCTTCGCCGCGATATCCACCAACGGTGTTCCGTTACGGACAGACGCAACGCGCACGGAAATGAGAGAAGGACCGAGCGCAAGGACGAACGAGGAAGGCCTTCCGACGTGTTGACCAGTGTTGGCCGGTTATTGAGAAACGACCCGGGTATCATCGAGTGTGTGGGTCCGGGTATTATATAACCTGCCTGCCGGTTCCATTTCCAAGACATACCCAACCAAGAACCTACCCGCCTGGTATTCAGATTTTAGATACCTTGTAAATACCTTATTGGCAAGGTATTAGTTTTTTCTTAATGAATACCCTAATGAGGACCTGTCATTCTTACATGGGTTGATTATTTTTTGATCCAATGTTTTGATCCATTTTATTTTCTTTATCCAATCACCTTCATCCATTTAAAGTTTCACACTTTTCTTAATAACTAAAACCCTAAACCATGTGTCCCTCGTTCATGTGTACTTCTTAGCTTTGCATTTAACAATGCTTTTTCTACTTGTTATTGCGACGAATTGTCTTGTTTAGTTGCACCAACCATTTGTAATGATTATTTGTGAGATCCTTGAATGCTATTGCAAATGTTAAGGATGAATATTGAGGCATTTTTGGAGGTCCACAGTGACAAATTTTTGTTTCAACTTGTAACAATTGAATTGATGCAGCCATCAAGAAGTAATTTTTTCCTTTTGTTGTGTTTTGCTTATGTTCATTATTGTTGTAATTGCTTTTGTGTTTGTTTTGTTTGGTGTCGTTCTTCAAGTGTATGGGATTAGTTGTGTGTCATTGAAGTTGCACTTCAAAAACAAATTCACATGAATCGTTTCAAGTTTTGAATTTCAAGTTGTGAATTCTGAAATTCATCAAATGAAAAAAATTATAATTCATTATTGCCAATTTGTAAACCAAAATTATTATTTTTCTTGTTTTTTCTATTCAAATTAAAATCCAAATGGTAGATTAGATTGAAACATTTGGCTTGAATGTGCATATGCATGATGGTTTGATTATGATGATGTTCACACGAAATTAGGGAATAATCAAGATATGTTCTCATAATCAAGATTCTAGGCTAGTAGTTAGTTCATTTTTGATGCCAACTTGACCATCTGCATCTAAAAGCATTGTAATGCCAAATGACTTGGATGAAAAAATAGAAATTGCATGGGAAGTTTTGAAAGTTCAACTCATTGTGAATAAAAAAACATGGGTGCTTCACTATAGGTTGTTTTTCCTTTAGCATTTTTTTGTGGTGAATGATGGTAGTAAGATAATGCTTGAAAAAAGAAGTATAAAAAATAAGCACACAAAATGACTGCGACTAAAAAATAAATACCTTTTTGGTCTAGACAATGCATTTGAATGTTGCCCTAGTGGGTTTGAAGGTCTTCCATAGTTATTGTGTCACCCTTACAATGCCTATAGCCCCTTCTAAGGGTGCAACTTACCATTTAAAGTCAATACAACCTCTCATGGTTGTTGCCTATTATTTGCAGTAGCCCCATTTATCCTATAGATTTCATCTTTCAAATATTTTCCTTTCTTACTGCCATGTATGGGCTATTGCCTCCTTGTGGCAACAAATGATTTACTACTCTAGAAAGTAAAACCTAACATACATTCTTACCACTTTTTGTTAAAAAAATGTATAACTACAATATAAAATCTAACAACACAATGCTTAAACTATATTAGCTTTCTTCATATTTTAATACAATAAATTCACACAAAACACATGAAGGTTCTTCAACCATTTGTCACTAAAATAACACACAAATACAAATATCCAAACTACTCCTTCATTTTTACTATTACAACGCACATTTGTAAAAGAGAGCTATCCAGTAACTCCAAACTCATTGAATGCGATAAATTTTTTTCAAATCCTCCTTTAATCATCCTTCCTCAAAAACACAAGCCTCATATTGACCCTATGAAAATAAGGTCCTTATTGTAATCCCATTTTATTTTCTTTAAAATCTCATAGGTGATTGGGTGGATTATAATCACAAATGACAATGCCATCGGGTTCATTCATTTGAATGCTCATTCATGACTTGTAATGAATTTATACCTAATTTCTAGTTTGGTGTTAATTCATTCTTAATTATCATGAATAAAAATTGTCTTCTAAATACATTAGCAATTTTTTCAAGTGCTTTTAGGACATATGATCTCCTATTTCTTACCTTAAATTGTGATTTAAGAGAGAATCCAAATCCAAAATGTCCAAAACAGAAAAGAAAAAAATGTTTTGTTAACCCACCTAATACCACCTTAGCATGTAAGGAGCTTGCAAACATTGTCATCAAAAAGGAAAGAAACAATTTCTTTCTATCTTCAAAGATTGATCAATAGAATGTGACAAACATAATCCTAAAAAGCAATGAGAGTGCTTAGACCAAAAAGTTATAAGAACATTAAATCTAAACGGAGGTCACTACCTAAGTTTGTCAACACAAGAGATAGAGACTATAAGCCTCGAGGAATCAACATTATCTTATTTTGCTCTTATGAGCAAACTAGTCATCTCTTTTCAAAATCCCAACAATTGCAGAACATCCTAACGTCAAATTGAACTGCTCCCCAAAACAAGTAAAATAAACAAAACCCCATCACCCAATTTGCTCGCCAACAACAAGGTTCCAAATTTGTCGTCAACAAAAACATTTCAACCCATAACCAGACCTTTTTTTCAAACCTAATTTTTCCCTCAAAGTTCCCAGAATTTTATTTTAAAATTTTTAACCTCCAACACCAAAACTTTGAACCTATACTACCAAAATTTCAATGAATTAAGAGTTTGTTAATTTTAAAAAAACAGAGAAGCCTAAACCATCAAATTAGAATTGAACTCAAAACTTTCACCATATAGGGGAGAATCAAAACCATTGCAACATCTCAATAACATAACTAATAATAAAGAGAAGACTTAATTTATTTATTAATTACTACAAAAATTCTGAAATCTCCAAATTGTGCTAAATTATTTTGGCAACAATCTGCTGACTATCAATCATAGGTGCATAAAGAAGGAGAATCTAGAGGGAATTCAATGTTGATTGCCCTTTACTGTCTCCTCTGAATCCATACTCGATTGTAAAAAACATTTTGCTAAAATGGTAGCACAACCATTGAGCAAGAGCTCCCCAATTATATTACATCCTGCAAACCAGACCCAAAGAAAAGAAACCCCAAGAAAAAGAAAAAAAAATTCAATGTCTAGACTTTTTGGGGGGAAAAAAATAAAAAAACCCTCCATAGATGAATGTATCCAATTTAAAGTCAGATCTTTGGAAAAGACATTCAGCAATTGTGTTCTCTAAAGGAAGGAGGATGAAGCCAAGGTAAGAAGAAAAATTACTGCTGTCTTTTAGAGAGTAAAGTAACGAATCCCAAGGATAATCCCCCACAAGCAGGTCATTTTTGTTAGGCCCTGGGACTATCGCATTCAATCCAGCTTTTGGAAGTTTTACCTTATTAGAACTGGTTTCACGTTAGTTGAACCGGTTTCTTCAGTGAAAGTGTTTAGACTGTTTACATTGGAACAGATGTTTTTTGGTGTTCAGAGTGTGGACACAGGACGTAGATGTACAACATCTTATTTATTGGCAGGGCCAGCTGTGTCTGTGATGCCTTGTTGTCTTCACAAACACGAGTTCCCATCGAAGGTATTGACCAAGCTGGCACTCCAGACCACACATGCATGCTTCCGCACACTGCAACTCCTCACAGTTACTAAACTGATTGACATTCAGTGCTACCGCCTCCCCGAGAGGCCTTACAGATATGTAATGTCTCCTATGGGCAGTGCTGATTATGAGCCAAAACTAGTCCTGCCCCCACCTCAGTCGCACTAATTATAATAACAAAAGCAAAACAGCAAGAGGGATTTTACAATTTTCACCAGGTTTCGAGTAAGAATGACTGATTACAACAGTCATCTTTCCCAATAATAATCCCCATATTCCAACTTCAAATTCTACTTCCACACCAACTGGGCTTGACAAAAAGGGTGTAAAAGTAACAGACATATGTTTGTGTTCAAATCCCAAGATCATATTCAAATGGACTACCCATACTACCCAACTACACTATGATAGACAAGAAGTCCTTAAATATGAACTCGATACAATGGATTAGAATAAAGACCCTGTTTTCATGGGGTCGATACGAGCCTTATGTTTGTGAAGAAGGAGGATTAAAGGAGGATTTGCAAGAATTTTATGGCATTCGATGAGTTTGAAGTTAAAGTGGAAAAGCTTTCTTTTACAAATGTGTGATGTAATAATAAAAATGAGGGAGTAGTTTGGAAACGTATTTGTACTTGTGTGTTATTTCAATGGCAAATGGTTGAAGAATCATATGCTTTTTGCAAATTTATTCTATTAAAATATGAAGAAAGATAATATAGTGTAAGCATAGAATGTGTTGTTACATTTTATATTGTAGTTATGGCTCTCTTCTAGAAAAAGAGATAAAAATGTATGTTAAGTTTTAATCTCTAGAATAATGAATCATTTTTTGCCACAACGAGGAAGTAGCCCATACATGATAATAGGAAAGGAAAATATTTGAAACATGAAATCTACAAGATAAATGGGGTTGCTGCGAACAATAGGCAACAACCATGAGAAGTTGTATTGACTACAGATAGTAAGTTGCACCTTTATAAGGTTTATAGGTATTGTAAGGGTGACAAAACAACTATGGAAAGCCTTCAAATGCACTAGGGCAACATTTAGATGCATTGTCTAAACCTAGAAGGTATTTACTTCCTAGTCCCTCTCATTTTGTTTACTTATTTTCTATATTTGTCCTTTCAACCACTACCTTACTACCATCATTCACCACAAAAAAATGCTACGGGGAAAAAACCTATAGTGAAAGGCCCATGTTTTTTTATTGAAAAGGAGTTGAGCTTTCAAAACTTACCATGCAATTTCTATTTTTTCATCAAAGTCATTGGGCATTGCAATATAGATGGTCAACTTGGCATCAAAATTAAACTAACTTCTGGCCCAAAATCTTCAACTAAGTTCCCTAATTCCATGTGAACATCATCACAATCAAAACCGTCATGCATATGCACATTTAAGCCAAATGTTTCAATCTAATCTACCATTTGGATTTTAATTTGTAATGAAAAAAAACGAAAAAAAAATTAGAGTCTGGTTTACAAATTGACATTGATAAATTATAATTTTTTTTCCTTTGATGGACTTCAAAATTCACAACTTAAATTTAAAAACCTGAAACAATTCATGTGAATTTGTTTTTGAAGTGCAACTTTAGTGATCCACAATTAGTCCCACACACTTAAAGAACAACACCAAATAAAACAAAGACAAAAACAACTACATCAATAATGAACATAAGCAAAACACACTAGAGGAAGAAAATTACTTACTTATGGGTGTGTCAATTCGATTGTTACAAGTTGAAAGGAAAATTTATCATCTTGAACCTTCAACAACACCTCAACATTCATCCTTAACATTTGCAATAGCATTCAAGGATCTCACAAATAACCATTACAAATGGTTATTGTAACCAAACATGACAATTCGTCCCAATAGCAAGTAGAAAAGCATTGTTAAATGCGAAGCTAACAACGACACATGAGAGAGGGACTTGTGGTATAGGGTTTTAGGTATTAAAATAAAAAATGAAACCTTAAATGGATGAAGGTGCTTGGACAAAAAAAATAAAAATGGATTAAAAATAACCAACCCATCCAAGAATAGTATGTCCTCATTAAGGTATCAATAGGGTATTGATTTTTTTAAAACTAATACCTTGCCAACAAAGTATTTACAAGGTATCTAAAATCTGAATACCAGGCCAGGTAGGTTCTTGGCTGGGTATTTCTTGGAAATGGAACCGGCAGCCAGGTTATAAAATACCCGGACCCACACCCTGGCTGATACCCCAATCGTTTTTCAATAACCGGCCAACACTGCTCAACACGTCCGAAGGCCTTCTTCGTTCGTCCTTCCGCTCCGTCCTTCTTTCATTTCCGTCCGCGTTGTGTCTGTCGGTACCGGATCACGGTTGGTGGATATCGCGGCGAAAGTTCCAAGCTCCGTTCGCAGGAGACTATTCCTCTCCCAGGCTCCAGCCAGCCTATTTTTAGGCTGGCTATATATAGCCAAAATGCTATCTTAAAAAATTTAAACTGCTAGAACAGAGAGCTTTTATAGATTTTCAATAGCCATAAATTGATCAAAGTACCTCACCAAAAATATAGAACGATTTTTAGAAATTTTACTTTTACATTTAACTTATAGCCAGTTCTGGCTAAACATTCCTGTGGATTATCGCCACTTTGCCTACATCATGAAATTGAGCGAAAAAACACGGAGTCGCAGCACAACAACGAGCTCCATCGTTGCATCTGCCCTTTACACTCGTCTTGTGAGTTTCTTTGAGCGTGGAAATCCATCGCCTTCTTGTTTCCTTTTGGAATCCAACTGCTTCTTAAGTTGTTTTTCTCTTAGTCGCGTTTCTGTTTTTGTGCATCTTCGGTTGTTTTTTTCTGGTCAAGCGGAGCAAGAGGATCATCACTGATTTCCGGTCTCCACACTGCAGCAGAATCGTTTGTGTCGGTTTTGAAAGTGCGGTTTTCGTTTCTTCATTGCGGTGCAGAGCAAACATAATTTACGTTTCGAGGTCGGCACTTAATTTGACGCCACTATAGTCGATCCTCTGTAACAAAAAAGCTCGGAGATGCCACGGCGTCGGCCCCTTGAATCGGACAGGGAATGGCTTTGATCTCCGCTCCCAACTTCACAGCTGTACCTGACCTTGCAGTGAACCACCTCTGTCAGGTAAAACATCCTGAACCCTTTGTCTGCTTGCACAGGAGCTTATTTGTTCCTACAAATCGGTTCTATAGCCATGAAATGGCATTCTTTGGATGATTTGATTTGGAGACTTACCAGTTGGTCATAGCATTCGCTCTTGCGTTTCACGCACGTCCTCAAGCTGTTGAAACGTTAGAGTATTGCTTGAAGGACAGTTTCATGCAAATACCGGAAACCCGAAAGAGATGCATGCACAACTGATTTCTTGCTTTGCCAGGGCTCCAGATTCTTCTTGGCCCAACTCTAGAGAAGGTGATGTCAGTGAGATGAGCATCTGGCTGTTTGAGGGTCATTTTCAAGTTGAAAAGCACAGCCTAAGAATGGCAGGGCATGTGAAGTAGTTGAGAGACAGTTTTGGTGAATCACCCTCCCAATACAATTCCCAGGGTACTGCTGAAACCCAGGAAGAGGAAGTTTGTGGAAAAAACAGGGATTTTCTTTTGGGGGTGGTGGGTTAGTGGGATGTGATGAGCAGGGTAATAGTACATTGATACCTTGAGAAGACTTGGACTTAGGATCCAGACAACCACACAGCTTTCTCTGAGATGTATTTAATGTCATAACAGTGCAGGAACGCCTGGGACATGTAGATAGCTGATAAACTGAGGTACTGCAGGAGAGGAGCGAATTGAACCACTTGGGGTCCTGGGGTGGCCGACAAACACAAAAGCTAAGCCTCCATCAAAGTCAAGTAGGGCATTCTCAAGCCTCCCAGATCCCAGGGGTGTAATGCTGGTGTACAAGATGCACCCAGAGAGGAATAGCAGCATCAACGGAGATTTCCTGCAGCAACTGGTGGATTAGCAAGAGGATGCTAATGTAGAATGGTTTTCAGTGCTTTTTGGATTATGAGATCCTGAGGAAGAAGAGGAGTGTGCATGCAAAGGTGGATCTGGTTCCTTAAGCTTACAATCTTTACTGCCTCTGGTGGTGTTCTTCAAAATTCATCAATGGCACCTCCCCTCTTGCTCATTGCACTAGAGATCTGCAAAGGCTTATACTCCCATATTTTGGCAAACAATGAGGCTTCTTTGCTCATGAACAGTCAAAAGTGTATGCTTCTCTCCCAGAGGCTATTAGAAGCTCAGGAAACACTACAAACAGTCCGCCATAAGCTAGAAATGACTGGTCCACAATCATGGTCCACCGACATGGATGTGTTACTACCAATGCAGGAACTTGTCCATGTGCTACTGAAAGCTGAGAAGACAGTCATCAAAGACTGTTCTGCTGGTAAAAAATGGATGGAATCGGCTCTCAGGCAAGGTGGAGACTTAAAGGAAACTTTTGGTGAAATTCTATATGACCTACAATGGTTATGTAGCATCCTCCGCAAGCAGGTGGGACAAGACAGCCAGGTTCTTGAACTAGCAGATTGTGACAGGACACTGTGTGAAACAGAGATCAACACTCTGTTGAGAGCTGCAAAGAAGGATGAGGAGGAACTTGAGGATCTTCTGAGGGACTCGCAGGGTGACTCGCAGGGTGACCATTTCTGCTGGGTCTTGGGTTGTGGCAGAGAGTCTACATGTATGCAACATCTGGCAACGCAACTGCTTAAGAAGTTGAAGTTCCAATCTGAGTTCCAAGGTTGGCCTGCAACACAAAAGAAGAATTACCATGAATGGCTTTCTAAATCCAAATTTGACAATTTGAGTGCATGGCCATTTGTTGTGTCAGTAAACATGCACAATCCAGAAGCAGGTAGATTGTTAGGCCAAGGTGGCTTTGGGATTGTACGTGAAGCAGATTGGCTTGGAGAGCCATATGCAATAAAGATCTCCAAATATGGATATGAAGAGATTTTCAAGCGTGAGATTGTAGCTCTTTCAAGTCTGCACCACCCTCACATCATGCACATTGTTTGCTGTGCTGAAGAAAAAAAGAAGTGCTCCTACATCATGGAGCTTATGGATATGACACTCTCCCAAATGTTGGAAAACGGCCAGCTCTCCCTTCTCAGACGTGTGGATGTAATGCTTCAAATAGCAGAAGGGATCAATTACCTTCATAGCATGGACCTAGTGCATCGTGATCTCAAACCGGACAATATTCTTGTCAAGTGTGATCATCCTGCCTCAACGTCAGCTCCCCAGGCAGAGCCCTTGTTGATTGCCAAAG
>Ga0209611_10012527_pt1 | contig 11902 bp, 7 predicted proteins | sample S1TSphgellanicum_3_FD_187693 | JGI IMG/M metagenome (GOLD analysis project Ga0209611, IMG submission 187693) | Host-associated microbial communities from peat moss isolated from Minnesota, USA - S1T2_Fc - Sphagnum magellanicum MG (SPAdes) (version 2) | ecosystem: Host-associated > Plants > Peat...
CCCCCCCCCGGTCCAAAATTTTACCAATCCAGAGCTAAATTTTTTTTGTCTGCCCAAAGAAGTTTTATTCTTTATCACGACCATATATATTAACTTGCCTAAGTAATCTATTAATTCTTGTCATCTGCCCGAAACAACCCTTTATTTTCAACCCAAAACTAAAAATTACTTATTTTCTTTCTGCCCGAAGTTTTTTTTTTCCTTTTGGGGTTAATACCCAACTTGGGCTCCGCGTGACGTCACATTACCCATGTGCAACTCATTATATATATATATATATGTTTTTTAAAAATTCATCTAAAAAATAAGTTTCATTTGACATGGTCACATTTCATCCATCTATGGATAACTATATTTTTATAATCAATTACATGAAAATCAACTACCTACCTTACCTACCTACCCACCTATCTACTTACCTACCTAAGTACCCACCTACTTCTTTACCTATGGAAAATGATATTTTAAAAATTAGTTACAAATTATTTTATTTTTTTTCAATTCTAAAAAATTGATATTATTTTTGTCCATACCCCACCTATCCACACAACCACCTTCCATTTTTATTTTCAATTTTTGTGATGTCAAAAATCTGGAATTTTTTTTATATTAGCAAAATTTAGTTAAATTTTCACTTAAATTTTTTTGTCCAAATTAATTATTCCAATTGAATTTCCAAATTTTTCTCTTTTTTTTTGTTTTTTTTTTTTGGGAAATAAGAAAACAAAAGAATGCTTGTTCATTCATGCAAGTGTTTCACTTTTCAAAATGCTCACTTCCCTTTTATTTTTTCCCCCATGATATCCGGCGGGTATAATGAGATTTAAAAAATAGAAAAGAAAAGAAAATTGATGCGAGTCTTTACATCGGAAAAAAAAAAAAGCCTTGCCCATATGCTTTACTATTATGGAGTTCACATTCGGCTCTCCCTCCGATGGGCCCTTATTCTGATAAAGCCCACAACCTCGGGCTTTACCCTAAGATTACATTATTCGTTTTACATTCGGCACGTCTTGATAAGGGTTTTTTTCATTAAAAATAACAATTTGTGATATAAAAAATTTGGCATTTTTTTTCCCCCAAAAAATTAGCAAAAGTAGTTGAAGTTATACTAGAAGGAAAAAAAAAATTCCCCAAAAAAATTCCCAATATTTCTGGAAAAACAAAATAAAAATTTGTTTAAAAAATCATTGGTCATGGTATGCGGATTTTTTTTTTTAGAAGTTAAATTTTTTAATTAAAAATTTGTTTTGGTTTTCACACTTTTTGGAAAGATAGTTCATTTCGGTAGGAATTGGTGGTACGGACTCTAATCTTTTTTGAGATTTTGGTCTTAGGCTTGTGCATAATCCATTAAACCCTACCAAATGTACCACATTGATATTGAGCTTTTATGAGTTTGGAGCTCGTGGGATGAGCCGGATTTTGCTCATGTCTTTTACGAGGAGGAGGAGGAGGAGATGGTTACGCAAGCTCTCCGTCAATGCCTCGGCCGAATGACATGATCACCATGTCCATAGCTCCACACAAAGTGAGAATTTGTCTTTGGCAAACAAAATGTACGATGGTAGAAATGTTGGAGTTAGGGATGGGCAAGGAGAATTTTGGTGGTTCATGTAATGGCAAAATTTAGCACAATTTGGCCAAGTCATATTTGTCTCATGTGAAAATAGAAAAAAAAAAAAAAAAAAAAAAAAAAAGATTATTCAGATCATTTCCAAATTAGGGTTTTCCATGAGGAAGGAAGGAAGGAAGATTCACTTCTATTTGAAAGGCACATTGTGGTGGTTACACAATATAATAGTTATCTGTAAAGTTATCACACAAGCAGGGCTTGAGAACGGCCAGTTTTAGCATAATATAATAGGGCATCAAATGTGTAACTGGGAATGAAAATTTGACAAAACGAAATAACTGGGAACCAAACTAGTTTTTCCACCAATTTTGGTGGTAAAAAACTGAGAGATTCATCCATCCTGTCTTTCCTTTTTTTCCCTGAGCGCCTTCACTGCACACACACTGCTGCTACATATATTTTTGCAGTTCGGCGGATTGGGGCGAGATCGAATCATAATATTTCGTCTCGTCATCATAATAGATAGGGGGATGAGACGTACTATAACTGGGGACAACGTTTCTTATAAAGCGAAATAACTGGGACCCAAACTGAGAATTGAAATGCATGGGAAGAAACAAAGTTCTTTTTTAAAAAGTTAAGTACTACTATTCATTCTTGAAGATCATGGTGATGTCAAGAATTCACCAGTGTTTTTTTTTTAAAAATAATTTTTTAAATAATTTTTTTTAATAATTTTATTTTTTTTTGGGATTGTGCTTTGTTGTTGTTGACTTTGGAATCCCCACAAAATTTGCTTTTGGTGGACATTCTCTCTACACACTAACTTTTTGTACCTCTCCCTGTAAATAGTGCTCTGATGAATTAAGTCTTTTAAAAAATTCTAGAATTGTCGTCAGTAGAAGGAATTATTATGATACCATGAAAGATCTGCTGACTCCTTCATAAGATCATGAAATTATTAAACAAAAAATTATTTATTTATTTATTTTTTAATTATTATTTCCATTTTGGTTGTTGAAATCTGGCTATTTTTCACAAAAAAAAGTGAAAATTTGGTGGCTAGAAAACTAAAATACACAAAAAAAAAAAAAAAAAAAAAAAAAAAAAAAAAAAAAAAAAAAAAAAAAAAAACACACACACACACACATACAAACACACATGTTTGCCATTTGGAAAAAGGTTTTAGCCAACTTTGCTACATTTAGCCAGAAATTAAAAACCTTGATTGACATGAAGCCATTAATGCATCAAGATTCAAGACCTAAGGCTAAGGTAGAAGGGGCATTAGTTCTTTGTTGAACAATACTAGGCTTTCTTAAAGATCAAATACTGGGTTGCCTTCAGGGATTTTTTTTTTTTTTTTTTATTTTTTTCCATTTTTGTAATGTAGCCAAATTAACTGGTGATCATCCACAAGAAGATTTAGCCAAATTTGGTTACAGACCAGAAATGAAAATGAAAAATATAAACAGATAGATAGATGTAAATTATGAATGGTGAGTAGGGCTTCATCCAAATTTTGCCTTCAAATTTTTTTATAATTTGATAAAGGTCAAGTCTTAGAGCAGTGTTCTCTTTAAATCAGTACTTTTATTTTTTAATACCCTAATTCTGTGATGGAGTTGGGTAATCATCCATAAGATGATTTAGCCAAATTTGGCTATTAAAATTTTTAAAAGTTAAAAAAATTGAAGCATTCTTGTATATTTTCAGCTGCCTAATCTAACCTAATATAGAGTCTGGAAATATTTTTTAAATTCTATTTTTTCTTTTTTTTAAAAGTGATCAGAAAACCCTCCAAAAAAAAAAAAATCCATTTTGAAAATAATAAATTTCCTGAAAAATTAAAACATTGCTTTAAATCCTAACCAAGGGGTTTCTAAAAATTCAATTTTGTGACATAGCCACACTAGCGATCGTCCACAAGATGAAATTAGCCAAAATTTAGCTATAGATTGAAGAGGAAGCACAAAAATCTAAGAATCCTGCGATATTTTGGCAATCTGCTGAAACCTATTGTCTAAGATATTGGGATTTTCAGAAATCTTTTCCTCAGAATCTGGCAACTTTAGCACATTTTTAAAGAATTAAAATTTTTTAAAAAATTGTATAATTTCCGCATTATTTATTTATTTATTTATTTATTTATTTGGTTGCCAAGTGACAAGAATTCACCCAAAAAAAAGGAAAAAAGGTAAAGGCCGATCATCACAAAATTGCAATTCTTACATAACTAATGGAGTTATGTATGAACCCAACTTTGTAAGCTGATTGTTTTTGTCTTCATTCCATTGCATCCGAATAAAGTGGCACACATTTCACCCAATTCTCTCCTACCCTATAGTTTTTTTATAAAAATTAAAATTAAAATTATATTTTAAAAATTCATAAATTAATAAAATAAAATAAAATAAAATAAAATAAAATAACCTACCCCACTCCATGAGTGTACCTATTCAATATGGGTTTTTTTTTGGTGTCCAGGGGGGTTGGTCCTTTGGTCTGACTACCTGTCTAGCCACCATGAATATCTAGCACTATTAACTCACCTAAACATGTGACAAGCTTCTTATAGGTACACTTTGAAGTTTGACTCCTCTTTTCATGTCTTTTATAGTGTGTTTTATAGTATAAAAGAGAGAGAGAGAGAGAGTGTGTGTGTGTGTGTGTGTGTTTTCCTTCCTTTTTTGTGTTGTTCTGAAAAGGGTTGTAGAACTCTAAAGTTGATTACAAACTTGTTTGTTTGCACTTTAAAAGTTGGTGCAAGTGCACATCAAAGAGACAAAAGAGCTAATAAGTCAAGCCCCCCCATGTGCCTTCTTCTTCCTATATGTAAGTAGTCCATTGCATATTGCCCTTTCTTTTTAAGTAGCACATGCCTAGCTTAAAGCTCAATTGGTCCCCATACATTATTATTATTATTATTATTATAATATAGTCCCCAACACAATTGTGAAAGAAATGTTGTTGTTTTATGATGAAATTTTCTTTTGGAATTTTTTTTTTGTAATTATTGGTTTTAAAGTGCAAATTTACACAATTTCTTTTTTTTTAAATAGAAAATTGCACAACAACGTATGCACCAATACTTCTATTTTACTGGCCCAAACCAGCATAAACTTTATTATTATTTTTTATTCAAAACATAATTATGCATTGGGCTTGCGGTTCATGCTCTAATTCACTATGAACTTATGTTATAATTGTTTTAAAATCCCAATGACGAGTAATCGAAATTAGTATATGGGGAATTTTTTGGAATCCTTCATATGGTTGTCCATCGACAATTCCAAAAATAATTTCAGAAATAATTATCTCACTCTTTTTCCCTTATCCACCAACATGGATATGCAAAAAATCAAATTAACATGTGTTTTTTCATGTCCATGAAATGTATATTAATTTAAATTAAATTTGACATTGACATAAATAATGATGAATTATTAAAAAAATCATATAAAAACATAAGAAAATATAATATAATAAAATAAAATAGTTGATCGTCATTGGTAGTGCACAACAATGCGGAGCTCAAATTGTGTTTTTTGGCTTTACTTGCATGTGTAGAGAGATATTCATTCTTTTGGACACTGACTTGAGTTTCAATAAGTACAAGTAGTAGGGACAAGAACATGGCCTTTTAAAAGGCTTTTCCAACACCTGGTCTGAATGTTCACAACTTAACTAACTTCCCTTCTTCTTGGTGTCCCTCTTCCTCATCCTTTGTTATATATTTTCAACCACCTATTATTATTATTAAAAAATTCTAATAGCTTTGTACATTTTATAAAGTGTGTTTATAAATAAATTTTTGCAGGGTATTAATAATAATAATATTATTATTATTATTATGCCTCTAACATTTCAATTGAACCCATCTCACTTGGAAAGCAAAACTCTTTCTTTTGGTTATGTTTCTCTTCCATAACCCATTGGAATGGAAAACCATATTGAATTGTGCGTATCAAAGACGTATATTAACCATATGGTCTATGTACTAACTATGGTTGACAATTTTTCTTAGACGTATATTAACCATATGGTCTATGTACTAACTATGGTCGACAAATTTTCTTCTTTGGTTCCTACCAATGTTTTCTATCTAACTCGACTAACTAACAAGGGGAACTAAGCATCAACTGTGGTGAACACCGAAGCTCTCGTATTGAATTTCAAATTGGCCGTTCAATGGAGTGCTCACACCATGTGAAATCGTGAACAAATTATAAGAAACTAGACATCTTGAACAAACATCATGCCATGCGACCTAATTCAATAGTAGGTAGTTGTTGGGTGTTGTGTGGTCCAACTTTGCAAAAGATGCACGATGTAAGTACATGACAAAATCTTCCACACAACTCCTCCACAAGCCACAAAAACTTATTCCCACCTCCTCTTTTCGCACTCACAATCACACTACTCCCCCCCCTCCTTTGGACTACCTACCTACCAACCATCCATCTTGTGGCCCCCCTCACCTACTCTCATGCAAGCCTTTGCCTCTCTCTCTCTCTCTCTCTCTCTCTAAGGGATGAGGGGACTTATTTTGCAAGTTCCCAAGGATTTTTGTGTCAGGGCATCTTTGGGATTAGGGTTTTTTTATATATATATATATAATTTCTTTTGTGTTGCCAAGTAAAGCATGATCCCTTCCCTCAACCAATAGAACTTGTTGAATAATTAGTGAGTATATATCTCATCACATGTGGATGGATACTTGGGGTACTTGGATACCAAGTATGTGGTGTCAATACCATCATACATTGGCAGCTTTGACACTAATTTTATTTTATTATATTTTTTAAAATGTTGAAATTTTCACCCAAAATTTTTTTTAATCAAAGAAAGAAAGAAATTTTGGAAGGAAAAAATATTGAATTTTCAAGAATACTCTATTAGTTGAAATGAAAATCTCAAAATTAATAAATTATTTGACAAACATGTGTCGAAAGTTGCCAAGGTATTGGAGGTAATTTTCTCTTCTTTATCTTAAGAAACACGCATTTTTAGAGTTAGAGAAATAACTTGTGTCAGCTCCTCCATTGTTTTTCATATTCCCATAACTAACACCAAAAGTCTTCTTGCCACATTTGCACAAACCCAATACACTTATTCAATGAAAAGTGTGTCATGACATTAGATGAACAAAAGTTCATTACACACACTTCAACATATATAAAAGATATGAAACTATATTCGGATAGACAAATCTCTTGCACCTAAACAAATGAAAATCATTGGTAATTGATTTTTAAAATACTCAAACCTTAGGGTTTTTTTTTAAAAATTTGCTTTTGCTTGGCAAACTTATCATCCAATTAGCAAGGGAACATGCAAGCATCTCGAATGAAATTTGGTTCTTCAGCATTTTTGTTACAATTGCTCTCATGCAACATGCAATTGGTTGAGTGTTTGTTTTAGGATGACATTCAAATTAGTTGGGAGGATTATTATTAACGAAAATAGATAGAAGGTGTATGCCTCCTTGAGGATTAACCTTTTAATTGACTATAATTTGCATTAATACGACATCTTTAATTTCAAACCAATCTAGATTATGATAGTACAAATTACATTATTCCTAGAAAGTTTTATTTATTTATATCTAACTATATCTATTATGGGCTTCCATAAATATTTAGTGTTCGAGTCTTCTAAAAAAGAAAAAAGAAAAAATGAACCCAATTATCTTAAACATGCACTTCATTAGCACATGTTCCCAAAAAAAACATTAAACAACTTAAAATGGAAGTCCAAAAATCGTGTTGAGAATCCACCATAGATTCAAGGCTCAATTTCAAAAGTCCAAATATATGATATAAAGGCATTATTTCTCATATTTTCATGTCTTACGAATTATCTTACATATTAAACACATTCAAATTACCGTACCTAGAACTAATCATTGGCACACTTTCTTTGCCCAATATTTATTTAATTTTGAATACGAACTTTGGCAATTTCAAATTTAATATTCCAAAATTTCAATAGTTGAAGAAAAGGTATGCAAAGTAAACCTTGTATTGTAGCATGTGTATTCATAACTCAATGCAGTTTGATTTTCAACAATTTTGAAAATTATCAACATTTTTCCCCCTTATTTTCAGCTAAACCTTTTGCAAATTATTTTGTGCCAAACATTAATCATCGATATGGTATTTGAGTTTAATCCATGGAAATCAACCATTATTGTTAAGGGTGGTCTCAAATACAATTCACTACTTGTAGAAAAAAATGTGGCCGTCGTCATATCCATTTTGGTACATGGAGTTCATGTTTTATGCCATAGTAATTCATTATTATCGTCACCATGGCCCAAACCAACATTGGCATGCTCCTAGATTTTACACTGAGAAAGGTTCATAGAAATCACTATTGATTACAATTGAAGAAGAAAAGTAGAATTGAAGGGATACACAAAGCCTCTATACACTTCTATAAAAACCTTTCAAGCCATAATGTGTGGATTTTGGAGGAATACAAGTGTTTGTTTGCTTCAATTTTCAATGAATTTTTTTCCCTTATATAGTTTTGTTTATTTGCGTCAAGGATTTTTCCTTGGTGACAGAATAAAGGGAAATAGCTTCCCATTGTAGTTCTCAACACTAAATGGCTCGTCCATCCTTTGTGTTTACCCAATTAAATTTTAAAGAATTTTACCACCTCTAGGAATTGAATAGCCTTTATTGTTACATTTTCTTAAGATTACTCTTGATTTTCCCAATTTATTTCCAATACCCTTGAAAGCCTCAAAGAACCATTCTTTGTTGCTTTTCAAATTTCCCACTAGTAGCATTCATATCTCAAATTAAGCTTGTGAATTAAGATTGATGAGGTAGTTGTAATGTTTTGTGGCAAAATTTATGACCAAATGGTTCACAAAAATACTTATAAATGTTCACAATACTCCTAAAAATTTGAAGTGTGTAATTCTAGGTTTAATTGCATTGTGTAATTGAGAAAGGTATAATGGTGGATTTGGTCAATAAACAATTAACAACAAAATTTATGAAGTTTACTAGAAGCTTATTAAAAATTTGTAATTCACTTTAAAATTACTATGATATATTGCACATAACATGACATGTGATGAAACATTTGCACTTTATTTTTAAAAATCAATTGAAAATGCAATAAAATTTGTCACACAAAAACTCTAGATTGGAAGCTTGCAATTCAACAAGCCATGACTAGTATTACATGCACACCTAGTCTTGTCCAACCTATGACGATTGCAAAAGATGTTGATATTAAATCAATTATCGTGGTTTTAATAATTTCAAATTATGTTATACTTGATTTTCTCTTTTCATCACACTTGGTGCATCATCTCCTTCTTCAAATTGCATCCACACAATTAAATGAATCAACAATTTTAGACAAGGAAAGTTAAGTTCATAGTGAGCAAAGGATTAAAAAAATCAAGCAAAAGAGTGCATTTGGAATATCTCCATTTAGGTCCTCCATCCTTTTGATCCCACTTAACCCCACTTTTTCCCTATCAACAAGTTCATGGCTTTCTTCTTTGACAATAACTGTCATCAAATATGAGATTCTTGTACGACGTGTTCCATAAAAATTGACCCAATATGATCTCTATTGTTATTCGCAAGTGTGAGATTGTTTTAAAAGATACATAAACATAAAATCTAAATGTTCATGAAATATTGTGATAACAAAGAAATCCCATGTCATCAACAAAAGGAATTTAGATAAATAAAAAGGGCATAAAATTCACATAGAAAACTTAATTTGGTGTAGCTTCTCGATGTACTCCTCATTCCCAAATATGTGACCTACCATTATGTTTAGGAAGGATTCAATTCTTGCAATTGTAGCTACCTTGTTTTGGATTGAGTGAATTTTGTTCCACGAGGTTGCAAAAAGATTGAACCCATATTGACTATGGTTGGGGTTTCATCATCCATTCTAATACTTCCTCAAATCCCCATATTGCATGGCCATAACTTTGAATGTTTGGGTTAGAATCCAACACCAATAATGATCACGAATGTCATGTGATGAACTAATGCATATTGACTAAATTGGAAGCATATTTGACATGCTAGGCCAATCTTCCCAAATGTCGTGAAATCATTCTCGACCTTTATTTTCTTCTCATTCTTTTGCTTAGATTTGTTCTTTAAATATTATGGTTTCCTTTTCAATGTGCAAACATGATACAATTGTGGACCCCAACAAACAACAACACCAATACACTTTACTAATATTTAAAAGCAACCCAAGCTTGATTAAAACTATTTTGTAGTGACCAAAACATCACCATTCAAACCAAAGTATACAAGGAAATGTGAAATATTTCAAAATTGCACACAACTCTTGATTTTATAGAATTATGTGTTTAAATTTAAGGTAAAGCCTTAGGGTGGAGGCACTCTCAAAATGAGGGGCCTAAAGCTTTACCCATTGTAAAGCATAAGGCAAAGGCTATCATGAAGCTAAACGTGCACAAATCATGAGGCCTAGGGGTTAGAGGGTTCTTAAACCTACTCCTCAAGAGTGAAAGGGATCTTAGATCTACTCTTAAAAGAGTATACATAATATCCCTCTTCTTTTTTTAGGAAGGATATCGATGAATATAAAAAATCAAGTTCCATAAATCAAGTTTTTGGTAAGATATTAATTCTCGAAAATCAACTTTTTGGTTCCATTCTAGTTTTTTTCATAATAACTAGAATCGGAACCAAGAGTTTACCAATGCAATCGATCATGACTAGGCTTAACATATGTAAAGCCCATTTGCCACCCATCTATGGTTGTAGTTGTTAAGTAGGTGTGTGTGTAAGCATTAGGCAAATGTTCATTGGGAATCCATCCATGTGGTGTGAGCAGGTGGTAGTTGTGAGGCACATGGCTATCTAGATTCTTTATCATAAACAAGAGAGATTTGTTACCAATTTGAAAAACATCACAAATGGTGTTTGTGTGCCTTTTGGGTTCCTTCCCAAACATTCCCAATCATCTTCCCCAAAGGTAATAATACCTGTGTTCAAGTTTTGTTTTGTTTTGGTGTGCCCTCTAGTTTCATTGCCTATTCGAGGTGCTCGAGGGTCAAGAGGACATAATAATATAAGTTGGAATGAATTTTGTGGGATGTTGGGTTTGTGTCAGTTGCTTTGCACAAATGTTTGCAAAAGTGTTGTTGTTGGGTTGCACAAAATTAGAGTTATCCCTAAAGTAACCCTGTCTTCACCCTGTCTTTGGGCCTTCTTCTTTCACCCCCTATCCCCCCTCTTTCAGTGGTGTCTGCAAAGTAAAGACATTTTAATAAACCTCAGTATGAAATGCTGATACCCAGCATTTCACGCACAAGGTTCGAGACTAATTATTGTAGTTGTACAGTTAGGAGCAGTGAAAATATATGTAGCAGCAGCAGTGGAGGCGCTCAGGAAAAAGGGAAAGACAGGATGAAACTCGGTTTACCACCAAAACTGATGGTTTTCTGAGTTTCATCCCCCGTTGAATGCTAATGAACTTTTTTGCAGGTTTTTTTAAGAATCTCACCCTGTGTATGACCAAACTCAGGGTTCTGGTGCTGTGTTTTTCTTACTTTACGAATAATTAAGAAATTATTATTTCATGAATATTTCAAAAAAATTCTCTAAATTCCTTCACAAAATTTTATTCTTCGGAAAAAGGGTAGTTAGTAAAAAAATTCAATGTTTAAAAAAAATAGTATAATTAGTGTCAGAGTGGTGACCAAGGTATTACACTAAATTATGTTATCTTCAGAAATGTTGAAATTTTCAAAAAAACATTTCTCGAAGAAAAACAATTTTGTGAAGGAAAAAATTGAATTTTCTAGAATTTTTTGGGAATTTCCTGTTTTCAATATGGAATCTTCAAAATTAATCAATAATTGTTCTACATACATGTCTTGAAGCTACCATGTACTAAATTTCTTTCAATGCTTTATGTATAAGGGGGGAAGCGTGCTCCCAAGGGCCTCCCTTAATTCGAGGGTTGTAGCCTTAAGGCCAGCAAAAGCCCAAGGTTGTAGGCCTAAAAATTAAGGGAGGCATGTTGGACAAGGCCTTCATCTACATAAAGCACAAAAAGGCTTTTGCATTTAAATGGCGTAAGGTCGGCATGTGATTAATGAGAGGGTCCTTAAACTCACAAACAAATCTTCCATTCAAGAAGGTGCATTCAAATACAAAGAAAAAAAACCTTCAAGGAAGCATTATCATAGTCCCATTATTGGTAGAAAATGCTTCTAGTTGGGAAATATTAAAAGCATCACAATTTTTTTTTGTGAAGGGCCAATCAAAGTGACCCATTGCAAAAAAAAAAAAAAAAACA
>Ga0209611_10012529_pt1 | contig 11901 bp, 8 predicted proteins | sample S1TSphgellanicum_3_FD_187693 | JGI IMG/M metagenome (GOLD analysis project Ga0209611, IMG submission 187693) | Host-associated microbial communities from peat moss isolated from Minnesota, USA - S1T2_Fc - Sphagnum magellanicum MG (SPAdes) (version 2) | ecosystem: Host-associated > Plants > Peat...
AAGACCCCCAAGAGCTCAGGGAAGTTCCACATTTCAGGTATGTAATAACATTCATGATACCAGCTGCGATCCTAGATGATGCAGATGAAAAATGCATCTAGCAACAGAATGAGATCCTTGAGGTCTACCTGCAATCCTAGATGCAGCAGATGCAAAATGCATAGTGCAGCAGAAAGAGATCCAGGAGACCTGCAGCAAACCCTAGATGCAAAATGCATAGCAGCAGAAGTGCTCATGCTTTAGTGACACCCACAATCCTAGATCATGCAGATGTAAAATTGTGCATAGCAGCAGAAAAAGAGAGATCTAACTGTGATCACCATGCCACATGCATAAAACAAAAGAGTTCACATGCATGATCTTCTCTTTGTTTCAAAGGAGAAGCTGGAACCCATCCTCCAGCATGCCAAACCAAGGACAATGATGCATGATCGAAATAAGAACTTGTGGAAATTAGAAACCCATAACCTAGCCTTAATCAGAGATTGCCAGCTGCAGAAGAAAACCAAAAGGATACAGATTGAATCCTTCTTGTCTTAATTAAGCTAAAATTATTAGCTGGATTAAGCCCACCAGCTGCCAAGCATCACATCTGCACATGATCATGTAAATTGATCATTGCAGCCCCAAGGGTTTGAGCATTAGGTATATTATGAGCTCCATGACACTCTTGTTCCACATAGCAGGTTCTAATGAGAAAGAGACGAGGATTAGCAGGATCTACAAAACAATCATGCAGCAGGAGATCCAGATGGGGAAAGAATATATGTCAATCCAAGCTCATTTTTTTCCTTGAATCTCATGAGAAAAACTAAATTGGCAATACCCACAAATGGATTTCAGATCTGAACTTGTGACTTGACATGAGCAACATCATCAGGTTGAGAATTTATTGTGCAAAATGTGATGTGGATGCCAATGCAGATACAGAAAACTTCAGTTGAAGTTGCAGCTACAGGAAACACAAGCTGCACAGCAGCAAATGATGGTCTGTTGTCAGAGCAGCTGAAAATTGATGTACCCATTCTTCTCTCCAGCTCTGACGATGAGGAAGAAGAAGAAGAAGAAGAGGTAAACCTTGTGGATTTGTTGTACTTTGAATGTCATTTCAACCAAAATTCAACCAGAGTCCATGGGTAAGAAACAGATTGTTTGTTACCAGAGCTTTCTTTGCACAAGAGTCAAAAGACCATAGAGCTCACCATCAAAATTAGTTAACTTAGGTCTACATGGCATTCATGAAACTCTGATTGCCTTGCCAGACCGCAGTGGTGGTTGCTAGCTTGCCAATGAAGCAAGCTACAGGAAGGCGTAGAGGAATGAGCTCTCGAGGCATGGCAAACAACTTGGCTAAGATCAATGGTGTGCAACAGGCAATTTCTGAATCTCTATCACGTAAGTCAGTCAATCAATAATCAAAGTGATTTCAACTCAGTTGTAGAGAGACTGTTCCATTATGAAACCCATAGAACTAGCTATTCTGGGAACTTTACATGAGTCAGCAAAGAGAAATCTCACAATCAAAAGACGATTCAGGGTCTCCCTGTGCTAATGATTTGATTCATCATGTCACCAGAGTATTGACATAATTGCTGATGGTTTGAAACTGCAGCCACAAGAATGAGAACAGGAGGGGCTGTACCTGCCAGACAAAGAGTGGAGAAACGCTTACAGGTGGTTGAGAAAGCTCCAACCAACAACCTGCCTCAGCAACATCGTGAAAACATGTTGAGGATTGGTAGTGGCTCAGATAGACTTCATGATCTGCTTGTCTCTCCCAACATCCAGCCTGCAACCATCCAACGGCGCAGCTCTCCAGTAGGTGGGGCATTCCAGCTCTAAACAAAACTTGAAGACAGCCAAGCATACATGTGTGTTGATGATCATGTCAAATTCGTCCATGTAAGTGACATCCTTGTTGTGCTTTTGGCAGCTCGAAAAAAGAGATCAAGGACACCTTCTTCAGACTACTGTATAAATCGTCTCACTCTTGATCCCACGTCAGAGGAGTCATCAGAGGAGTCAGACGATTCAGAAGATAGTGCCAACACAGATTCAGAAGATAGTACTGACATGGATTCTGACTCCAAATCCTCCTCTCAGGGGATGTCTGGTAGGTTTAAGCCACAGCATGCAGGTAAGAAGCTCCTGAAGTTGCCACCATTGAAATCCTTGTCAAGCTTTTTGTTTCCCAGAATTTAACAGTTCAAGGATCTGGAACTTTGAACAACCACATAAAGCAACAGCTGAATTTCTTCTTCACGTATTTGCTCTTGCTTATCTCTGACTCTATTGCACTTAGGCCTAAGTAAATTGGCAAGGGATTTGAAATTGCCTGCACAACAACTGCAGGAGCAAGAGCCAGCAAGAGGCAGCGGTCAAGACATGCCCTGGAAGCAACAGAAGCTGATCATCCTCACACTCTAACAAGCCTTCGTACTGCAAGAGAATCCCAGGTAGAAGTTGTACTGCCACTTTCATTTGATGCAACAGCTAATCCACAGACTGCAACACCTTCCAGAACCCATGCAAATCAGCATGATGTCTTACATGCAGCAAAAACCTCTACCAGGATGGGAAGACATGCCTGCAGAAAATCCTGTGTGGACACCTCATATTATACATCAGCCGTGCCAATATCAGAATCAGCAAGATATCAACCTGCTCTCTACCCATCTGTGAGGGAGCCAACAATCCCGCCCTTACAACGGCCTGCATCAGGAGCACGTCGCAGGTCAAAGAATCCAAGTCCACATTTCCAAGACTGACATCAAAGAACTCAGTCGTATCTATTTCCACCAGATTGTCCAAGATCAGCATTCCAGTATGGTTTTTGCTACATTTTTTCCCCTTTTCCTACATTTTTGTTGTGGCCAGAGAGAAATCCCTAAGTTAATATGCTCTTCATCTTACTTTCTGCTGCTCAAATGCAAAGCAAAACCTCAGACTTCTTAAGTTGATGATGCTGATTTTCCCATTCCAACACTATGGAGTAGCCAATCCAAGATCCCACAGTTGTAGATCTGCAGTAGAAGATCTAGCAGACATGAGACAACATTGGTTGGTATTTCTCTCTCTCTCTCAAATCTAGGTCTTGATCACCAGAGGCTATGGCCTTGTACAAAACTCCACAATCTCAAGCATCACTATGGAGAACATTAGACATGAGCTTCTCCTCTTCTCTTCTAGTTCTACAGTCTCTTCTACTTCTTCAATTATTTTGAGACACTCCACGAGGACCAAAAGATACAGACAGTTGTTTAGAGCTCCTCCTCTTTTTTGTGAGAGCTGAATGTGCAGAACAGAGAAAAAACCATCACCCACAAAACTTGAGTTGTGCACCTGGTGTTTCTCTTCCGAACATGGGCTACATCTGGAACCCAAACATGCCCAAACCATTCCGATATCAACCCAGAACCTACAATCAACATGCAATCTGCTGGTTACCTTGTGGGCAGATCACTGTAGATATGTGCTGCTCCAGCTCAAAACAAAGGCCTTCTTATTTGATCCTTGCAAATTGCTGCTGCATCAAAGTTTTTGTAGCACTCAGGACAAACTCCTTCCACTGCTGTGATGGCCAATTGTTTGCAAACCTCAATTGCAGAGTAGCAAAATGTGCAAATTGATTTACAACTCCCTTCTACGACTGCTGCCAAGCAAATGTTTTGCAACCACAATTGCAGAGGAGCAAAATGTGCAAGTGATTGTGCAAACTCATTCCACTCTGAAACAAAAAGTTTGCAACCACAATTTGCAGAGTAGCAAATGTGGCAGATGATGTTGGCATGGAGATGGGTAGGTCTGCCTGTTGTTGCAATCTGAGGACTAGGTATTCATTAACTTGAGCCTCGCTACCTGCTGTAGCGTAGCCCATGTACCTACCCGAGGTGCAAGAGTGCCCACACTAGGTTGATACAGCCTGCAGTAGTCATGCAAAACATTGCAAATACCATACTGTACAAGCTGATGACCACAGGACCTCCCACTATTGTGAAACATTGTCAGTGTTCACATCCAGGAGCTGCCTTCTTGCCTCCCTCTGCTGCAACAGATTGCACCTCAGTTGAGGCTCCTCTTATCTGTTCCTGAAATCTCAGGATCTCCTGCTGCTTGCACAAGAAGCTCCAAGAAAGTGCTAGAGGTCTGGCAGAGAATTATGAACTGGAGGAAAGAAAGAAGAAAGAGGAGGAAGAACAAGAACTCAGGTACAGAAATGAACAGTTGTTCTTCCAATTATGGCATTGATGTTTTGGATCTGCAAGGGCTTGAAGGATCAAAAAGGGGGAACAAAAATGCAATACATCATGCTTGTGCTCCTCAGACTATGAAGTTGCAGTTTCTGAAGGAAAAGAAAAAAAGAAACATATTTTCCTGCAATACATACAATCCATGAAAACACAAGGAAAAGAATTTAGGTTTATGAAAGCTAGAAATGGAGTAGTTCACAACATTGAGGCATCTTCTTGAATATAAAATTTTCTCACAGATTCAGGCAGTGCTGACTTCCACATTACTTCACACATTGCTTCCACAAGTTGCTCAAGCTCCTCATGAAATCACATAAACTTGTTTTCCTTGGCCTGCAACCTTGAACTTGTGTACACAACTATCTGCAAACAGCACTTCAAACCTGCTGAAGAAGATCAGCCACTATCAGCTAAGCAACAATGTGGATCAACAGGGGTTACTTTGGCAGACTCACCTCCGTACTTCAGGACTGGTTGAGCCTAAAACCTTGCAACACCCCAAGCACCTTTGATTTGATGAGTAACATGCAACAGTGGTTCAATTGGCACCATAGATGGACATCAAACATGTTCAAAGACTCAGATCCAAAGGACACAAGCATCATCAGCACAGACAGAGACATATGGACATGGGGTTGTTTATGAAGATAGAACAATTTCACAACTTGGCACCAAAGGCCACTCTTTAGAATGTTCTTCTGAGCACATGGCAATCTCCCTGAATCCACTGCTTTAGGGTTTGAACTATAAACACACAAAATACTAGTAATTATCTTGAGACCCAGGTCATCTTCTCTCCAGCAAAAAAATTGTAACCTAGCTGGTGCTACAAGGTTGATCCTTACTGAGCAGATTCAAAGCTCATTCCCCAACTTGAGTGAAAAGAGGACCAAATCCAACAGGGTCAACACTAAGGCACTGTTTGACCCAACCTACAAAGTTGCTAAAAACAAGGGCAACACATTGCCAACATCATTCTATCTCTGCTTTTTGGAGCCAAAGCACAACACAAATATGCCTGAGGCTGAATGCCTCAGCCATGGCCAATGATTTCTATTCACAAAACACATCTAGGCACCGATTCCTCCACGGCAGCAAAAAACTTGTTTGATTGTTCAGTGCTCATTTCCAATTCCATCACCTTAGAATAGAAGATGAGGAGGTCAATCAGACAGCCTCAACTCCATTTGACACCCCTCCCATGATGGACTGTTGAAAAGGTAAACTGATTACTGGAGTACATGATGCAAACAAGATAAGCACGGGCAGTTTTAACAAGCCTTTGTCCCTTCCATTGCTACAACCCTCTGACCGCTTCAAATTGTTGACACAATAGCCCTCCACTTCCACATGCCAGATGGGGTCTTCCAAATCATCCTATTAATACCCATCTTACTGCAGGCCATCAGAGCTAGTGTTACCACTAGAACTCTGGAGAAAGTTGTTTGTGAAGAGTCCATGGAGCATTGCTGTATGATTATATGTGGATGTTGGTGGGGATGTATCATTATCTGAAATCCCACTGCCACCTAACTGCAATCCCATCTCACCAGTGCCACTCCTTAGACCCATTTCCAAACCATTCTCTGTGGCTCTAGAAGAGCCACCAGCAGAACCAAAAGTACCACCACTAGCCCCTGAGCCAGACATAAACCCAGCACCAGTGTCATTCCCAACACTGAATTCAGCATCCATTGGGCCATTACCCTCCTCCATCTCATCCATTGGTGTAGCAGGAGTGTGCCCTCTGAACAAACCAATGTGTCCAAACAGCTTGTCCTTCCTTGAAAAAGTGGTCCCACATGAACACTGCCATTTATCACGCCCACAATGCTTCTCATGAGTTTTCAAATCTGCAACAACAGAAAACTTCTTCAGGTTGCACTTGGTGCACATCAGCATCTTGGGGCAATGACTGCGGCGGTAGTGATTCTTTACACACAGCATTGTTTTCAGAGGGAGGAACTTGCGATGCTTCTTGTTTCTCTTGCAACCCGGATAAGGACAGGAATACCGTCGGGGCCGAATCACTACGGTGCCCTGAGAAGCCTTTTCAGGCTTTGCAAGGGCTGCTGCAGTTTTGTACTCATCACCATGGCCACGCATATGCATTCTCAAGTTTGCATCCCTCTTGAAGCCCTTTCCACAAATTTCACAGAAGTGAGTGTGCTCTGCCAGAATTTCCCTGGCATCCATCTCAACCAAATCATATGAGCCTGGAGGTAGGTTTTCAACTACTCCATCATCCTCTTCTGCACCCAAAGAAGGATCGTGCTCCTCCAGCCTTGCATTCATGCCACTAGATTCATGAACCCCAACAGAATTGGACACCCCATCACCAACCAAGGAGTTGGCTGCCTCATTGGATGTGTCACCTCCTCCAACACCAAATCCACTGCCATGAGGCTTTTCAAGTAGAGTTTCCAACTGGACTCGGAGTGTCCCCTTTGACAATCCATCCTGCCCCACTTGTTGCCCTCCTAGCTGCTTCTGCTGTGCAAGTTCTGACCCAACTCCATGTCCAGAACCAATAACTCCTCCATTGGAAAACCCAGGACCAGCATTCTGCAGCCCACTTCCTCCTGATCCTCCTGCTGCTGCTCCTTCTCTCCCACTACCAGAACCACCTCTCCCAATACCTTCTGGACTTGAGAAATTATTCGCGAGGAGATTGTTTCCAAGCAACTCCCCCAATGAGGTCCCCAGACTTGTTCCTAATGGACAATCAAATCCAGATTGTTGAAACTGGTTCAAGCTTTGGTTGCCTCCCACATTCAGAAGCTGGCTTAACTCCAAATTCGGTGCCTGATTCTGGTCAACCACTGGAACCTGCTGTGAAAGCATTCCTGTGGCTGCTGCTGCAAGCTGGGCCAAAATATTGGACACTGCAGCAGATGCTGCTTGCTGCTGTGCAATGACCACTGTAGCATTTGACTGGCCCTGGACGGACTGAGTCAAGAGGGGCACCAAGGCCTGCAATTGCTGGATCTTTTGCTGAAGCATAGCAAGGCCATTCATAAGCACTTGCACTGGCACCCCACCCCCTACCAAGTGGTTGGTTGTGTTACTGTCTTGCAAACCTTGGTCTGCCATCTGTCCACTGAACTGTTGCTGCTGTTGTTGATTGAAGCCCTGACCAACATTGGACAGTTGTTGCAAGGTTTGAAACACTCCTGATCCCCCTCCATTTAGAGATTGTGACTGCTGCTGTTGTGAATGTGCATGAGATTGCTGCTGATTGTGCACAGATCATAGAGTCACAAAGCCAAACAGTACCCTCTTTTAGACCACCCTGACAAATTAAGGACATCTTTCCATTGGGCTGCTATGATCACAGATTCTGTGAACACAATAGCTTTCCATTATGTTTTATCAACTAGCTGTGCTCACGGTCATCTCACAGCTCTACCAATCAAGCATTGACCAATTACAGGAGTTGTGAGAGCTATGAGTCAAACTGTGACTCACCATACAGTGACATCTGTCCCTTTTTTTCATGAGAACATGTTTTCCCAAAGTTCCTAACATAACTGATTACATATTTCCAACACACTTGCAGCTTTCCAACAGAAAGCCACTATTATTGCAGCAAGAAACAAAGTCCTATGTGAGTGGCTTTCCATTAGGCTGCCGTGATCACAGCAAACCATGTGTGACCGTGATCACAGCAGCCTAATGGAAAGAGATTCTTAGCACTCTCTGTTGTTGGTGTGAAAACAGATGCAGACTTAGTTGTGCAGAACAAAGCAACCATTGTGGTGCCCACGAGTTGTCAAACAAGCAAACATGAGAGGCAAGTAAATATTTTCCAGATTTGAAGTGAACTGATCGTGCAAAAGTGCAATCAACTACGAAGCAGGTACCTGAGAACTGCCACCAAGAGGAAACCCAATCGATGAAGCATTTGAAGAAGTCTGATTTTGGTGATGTTGTGAGGGTTGTGCGAAATTCTTCATCTGTTGACCAAGAAGAGAGAACGTGGCCATGTTGCTGGAAGTCCCACTACCGGAAGATGACTCCCGACTAGGACCAGAAGGGGTTCTGCAATCCGATTGACCACCACTGTGCAGCATCATATCTCAGCTGCGCCTTCATGTTCCCATTTGCCTCTACACTTGTTGACAAAGCAAAGCAAGCAAGCACGCTCGAAGTCTAATAGAAGTAACCTGAGTACACCGATACAAGTGCAACAAAAGAACCCCACACAAAAGTGCACCGATTCATTGCTACTTCCCGCAAAGGGTTAAGACCACCACCAAATTCTGTTCCCAGTTTCCCTTTGTCATGATACCACCTCTCTAAAACAAGTCTTTCAAACCCTTCCCTGCATTGAAGAAAAAACAAAACAGCACTTCAGGGATTTAGACTAGATTAGATTAGATTCACAGAAAACTCTTCACCAAACCCTAAAACTGACAGTACTTGAAGGCACAATAGTGTTGTCAAGCAAGCTCCACCAGAGATTCTACAAACTGTCTTAAGCTCCTCCTCGACAATAGATCTATCTGTCCGCGAAGACAACAGATCGATCCGCGGGCGACGGACGGGCGCGCATCCGCAATCACACGAGCGAGCGATTCCGACGCTCTTCGATGCATCGAAGTGCGTGTACGCGTTTTCTTCCTGTGGGTTCTTCTTTCTTTCTTTCTTTCCGTTGTCTTTTGCTTCTGTCCGTCATCATCATCATCTTCTTCTTCTTCTTTCCTGTTTTGTCTTGTTTTTCTTTTACTCTGTGGACCCCAAGAAGACTTTTGCCAAATTTCGCCAAAATAATGAGAAAATTAAATATACAATACAATATATTCTGTCACAATATATATTCCCAATTTTTTTGGAAAAAAAATCGCCAACTTTCAAGGGAAAAAAATAATTCTGAAATAATCGTTCTTCGGATACTAAGTAGTCAATGATGGAACATTCCAAATTTGGAAAAATAAAAATAAAAATTGACTCGGTGGGTGGGTGTGTGGGTGCGTGACACGACACCAAACCTATAATCAATATTTTTACATTCAATTAAAAAAATTTGTCACCATTTCACGCTAAATCCTTCCTAGGATGGGTCTCATCTGAAAAAATTTAATACAATTTTTTATTTATTTATTTTTTTAAAACTTACTCGGTGGAACCTACGATCTATATTTGGCATTCCGTTGAAAAACATGCCGAGGGCATTCAATACTAAATCCTTCAATCAATGACACACAACACGTGAAATTTGGCAAGAAAATCACTCGGTGGGGGGTGGGTGAGTGAGTGACGATGGAACTTACAATTTGGGGGTATTCGGACTTTTTCGGAAGACCCCAAAATGGTGGACTTTTTTGGAATTAAAAAAAAATTGTTGTGAACGAGCAATCTGCTCTTTGACGTGTAGTGAAGGTGCCAAATTTGGCACCAAACAAAAAAAAATTGGCCCCACACCCCACCCCACCCCTCCCCTCCCCTCCCCTCCCCCGGGCCATCTCCCCCCCGGGGCCCTCTCCCCTCTCCCCCTCTTTTGCCCATCGGTCCATCTTTCGCTCATCTTTTCGCTTTCTTTCAGTTTTTCTTTTTGTTCCCGCTGGTTTTCGATGATTCATGGTGGGCGTGTGGCGCACACTCGCGCCCACCAGTAGCACATCCACCACGTGGCATTCTTTAATAATGACTAATTACTATTATTATCCAGGCGGCTTCTTTTTTTTTTTTGGTTTTGTTTTGGGGGCTTTTTTTTTTTTTTTTTTTTTTTTTTTTTTTTTTTTTTTTTTTTTTGTCCTTTCATTTGGACTACTTACTACCTAATGGCCTCTGGGTTGAATACCGTCCGAGGAGCCAAAATTAGGAGACCTGCCAGTCAAGTGGGGAAAGGTCAATACGACCACTTGAGGCTTTTTAGTTTTGGTCTGTAGGTATGTGCCAGTTTTGGTCGGTTCTTTACTTTTGAGATAACCTCTGGTCTAGGGTACTTTTTTTTTTTTTCTTTTTTTTTTCCGATTTGGACGAACCCCTAGATATGGATTTTATTTATTTTTATTTTTTGGGGGGGGAATATGTAGGAACCTTTGGATACGGGTTTAAGTTTAATTTCAAAAATAGGGTGGTTCTCATATATCGAACTTTTCATTTTCTTTCAAGGAGTTGATTCTGGTTCCAATCACGGTTTAGGGTTTTAATTAGGATGACTCAAAATGTTTCAAAGCAATTGTAGATTTTTTTGATTTTTTAAATTTTTTTACTGCAAACATATATGACTTACATTGTAAGTTGCAAAAGATTATAACTAAATTGTTTACTAATAAGTCTAAAATACACGTTGCACACTATTTCTTCATAAATTTAACATGGCAAGCATTTAGGCATTCGACAAACTTACAACCCTAACCCCACATAATGCGTTAAGCATTGCCATCAAACGATATGACATATGACTAACTGACTTCAAACAAAATCACAAATATTGTTAGCTCAAGAACTTTAAACAAAAGAATGCAATAAACCAACAAACTCATTTCAAGCATATCACACAACTATACACACTTCAAACAAAAGCAATTGACTTCACTTGACACATCAAAAGACAAGTGTTGGATTCACTAGCCAATAACTAGCATCACATATACAATTGCCTATACCAACAACCAACAACATACAATCGACCATCAACATGATAAAGTCACAAGCATTTCAAAGAAATAAAACCTCCATAATGTAAGATAACTGACATGACTTCAAATACATGACAATCTCAACCAAAAACTTCACACTACAACAACATTAACCAGCAACAAAATTATAACATACATGTCAAATTTCAAAATACAAATTTTGTTTGACTAGCAACATATAATGGATTTCAAAAACATACAACCTTCAAGAACAGATTAAAGAATCATAAATCACATATGACACACTTGAAGAACATATGACATCAATTGTAAATATGGGCCTACTACGCAACAACAATGACTTAAAAACACACCTTCACGACAAAATGACCAATAGCAACAAACAACATACATAGCCCAACCCTAATTAAAGACCAGATGAAGTCTTATGTTTTATCATCACTAGGAAAAAGTAGAACCTACATTATCTACGCATCTACACCCTAATTCCATGTTGGCAACTAGCATATCCTAAGTCTCATCATAATCCTCTTCAAACAATCCCTTCTTTTCAATGAAACAAGTTTTCGCATGAGCATGTAGCTTGAGCATAAAACTTAAAGTTGGAACTTCAAGCATGAAAGGAAATTTTCGTTATAATCATACACAACTAAACCCATACCCTAGGCCCTAATGGATGAATGATTATGAATGAATGATTTGTTACATCCATTTTATATATGGATGAAACTTTTAATGCATCATACATCTTAGCAACATATGGCCAATCCATGAACCATAAATTTTAAAAATGGAAACCAAAATCAATAGATTATTTTCTTAATGTAAAACATATTTTTTTAATTTCCAAGTGGCATTAGCAACAAGTGGCCAATTAGTTTTATCACACATGGACCATGCTATGAAAGATGATAAAACTAAATGTCCATAGGGAATTACACCATCTCTAGCCCATTCGAATCTTTCACTGCAATAGCTTTTTGATCTCATTAATACACAATGTAGGTTGGTTGATGAAATCATTTGTCTTGTGATCACAAAAC
>Ga0209611_10012530_pt1 | contig 11900 bp, 2 predicted proteins | sample S1TSphgellanicum_3_FD_187693 | JGI IMG/M metagenome (GOLD analysis project Ga0209611, IMG submission 187693) | Host-associated microbial communities from peat moss isolated from Minnesota, USA - S1T2_Fc - Sphagnum magellanicum MG (SPAdes) (version 2) | ecosystem: Host-associated > Plants > Peat...
TTCCCTTCGGTTGTCCAGTAGAACCAGAAGTGTAGATGACATAAGCCAAATTATCTGAACATACCTCAGCATCAAGATTCTCCTGACTGTCTTGCTCTATTGCTCCCCAATCAGTATCCAAACAAACTATCTGTGCAGTCTGTGACGGTAAAGATTCAAGTAGCGACTGTTGAGTTAACAACACCTCCACACCTGAATCCGCCAACATATAACTCAACCGTTCTTGGGGATAGCTGGGGTCAAGGGGGACATAAGCACCACCAGCCTTGAGTATGCCTAAGAGTCCTACCACCATCTCCAGGGAGCGTTGCACACAAATTCCTACCAGCACTTCCGGTCCCACATCCAGGGAAAGTAAATGATGTGCTAGTTGGTTGGCTTTTTGATTTAACTGCACGTAAGTTAATTGTTGATTCTCAAATACCACCGCCACCGCATCCGGTGTTCTCTCTACCTGTTCTTCAAATAATTGATGAATACATTTATCCGTGGCATATTCACAGCCCGTCTCATTCCACTCCACCAACAATTGATGACGTTCTTCTGCACTCAATAAGGGTAATTCACCTACCTTTTGTTGGGGATTCTCCACAATCGCTGACAACAAGTTATGAAAATGACCTGCCATCCGCTCAATTGTTGACCCATCAAACAAGTCAGTATTGTACTTCAAAGCCCCAACAACAGATGAACTACCCTCCATCATTTCTAAATTCAAATCAAACTGACCTTCCTGTTGTGGCACTTCATAAGGTTCCAGTACTAGTCCACCCCATCTTATGGTGGTGCCTACTTGCGTGGAATACAATTTGAGGACATCGGGTGTTTGCTGTAGTTTTTGGAGGACGAAGGAAGCTTGAAAGATAATTGATCGACTAGAATCACGAAGAGGTTGCAGCCGTTTTACAATGAGTGCGAAGGGATAATCTTGATGAGCTATTGCGGCAATGACCGTTTTGCGAACTTGGGCAAGAAACTCCCTAAAGCTGGGATTTCCTGATAGATTTGCTCTTAGAACAACTGGATTAACCAGATAACCGACTATCTGCGTAAATTCTGGGCGATGTCTGCTTGCAGTTGGAGAGCCAACTAAAATATCATCTTGATCGGTATAGCGATGCAGTAGCACCTGGAAAGCAGCTAGGAGGATCGTGTACAATGTTGTGCCCTCAGACTGAGCCAGTTCCTTAAGTTGCTGGGTAAGGGTTTCGCTCAGATATAGGGGATAGGAAGCACCATTGTAGGTTTGTACCGAGGGTCGGGGTCTATCTGTGGGCAGGTTCAGCACGGGTAGTTCTCCCGCAAGTTGTTGCTGCCAGTAATCCCACATAAGCCCTCCCTCGGCGCTGTCGATTATTGTCTTCTGCCAACGCACATGTTGATGGGAGTGTACAGGAGGGGGAAGAGTTGGCTCTTGACCAGTTCTGAATCCTGGATAAAGCACCTTTAACTCATCTAACAATATTCCTATTGACCAACCTTCACCGGCAATATGGTGAATGACTAACAGCAGGATATGCTCTTGCTGAGAGCGGGTAAACACTCTCACCCGCATGATTGGTCCGCGTTCCAGATCGAAAGGGGATTTATATGCTGCACAAACCTCTTCTTTCAGTTCTGACTCACTACTATGAGTAGCATCGATCTGTTGAAAGTCTACTGCCTGTTCGAGATTGATCTGCTGGATTGGTTCTGTTCCTAATCTTGGGAAAGTGCTACGCAAAATAGGGTGACGTTCGGTTAGTACCTCAAAGACTTTCTGCAAAACTGCAACATCTAAATCAGAGCAAATGCGACAGGTAAAAGCTACGTTGTATGCTGCACTCTCTGGTGTCAATTGCCACAAAAACCATAGCGCTTGCTGACCGTGAGAAAGAGGATAAACCTCCAACAGATTAGGCTGCTCTTCCAGCAAATTCAGAATTTCTATTTTATATTCTTGAAGTTTTTCTAATACTGCGGAGGTTGCTTCATTGTTGGGGGCACGATAGCGCAGCCGCCCATTCTCATTCCATAGTTTCCAACCTTTAATGGAAATTTCTTGTAAAAATTCAGATAAAATCATATTTCCCCCTCAATCCAACCACTATTGTGTGCGCTTATTTGCTTTAGTTTATTGTCCCCAGTTAACTCAACTTCTCGCTCCCTATCTCCTTGAGTTAACTGCTTGTTTAGCTCAGTGGCTAAAGCAGCAATAGTCGTTCCTCCGATAAATTGTATTATGGGAATGTCTATGCCTAAGTCCTTTTGAAGGTAATTTTTTAATTCCACTGCTGTTAAAGAATCCATCCCAATCTTCATAAGATTTTCTTCTGGTGTGGGCAATTGGGAATCTTGAAGTTTTAAAACAATGCCAACTTTACCCTGCACATAAGCTAACAAAAGGTGGTAGCGATCATTCTGGGGTGCATCCTTTAATTGGTGTAACACCTCAATCTGTTGCCCTAATTGTCGTTTAAACGGCCTTAGCGATCGCACCTCAATCTGTTGAAGCAGGGTTCTCCGTTCCCGTAATTCATATAGTTCTTTAAAAATATTCCAATCAATATCAACGATAACTCGCTGGACTGCACCTGTTTCTAAGCAATATTCCACAGTTTTCAGAAAATCTTCAGGAGAATAGTACTTTAAACCAATTTGAACAAGTAACTTTTCTGCTCTGGTAAAATCTTGGTGGTGATGCATTCCCCCACCACTTAAAGCCCCGATATTAATTGTCAATGCAGGTAATTTAAGACTATGACGATAATGTGCAAATATATCGAGAAAGTGGCTTGCTGCTGCATAATCACCTAGTCCTTCAGCACCCCATACTGATGCTATCGAGGACATACAAACAAAAAAGTCTAGCTTCATCCCTAATGTAATTTGATGTAGATTCCACGTTCCTAATACTTTGGGATTGAGTACAGACTTGATCAACTCAGGCGTCATATCCTGCAAGGGGTGAAATCCAGCAACACCAGCAGCATGAAAAATTCCCCGAAGTGGCGGATAGTCTGCCTTAATTTTATCAAATAGTCTGACAACATCTCCTGGAACGCTAATATCAGCTTTGACAACTAAGACTTTTGCACCATTCTCTTCTAGTTGAGCGATCGCTTGTCGGGCAGCACTCGAAGCATCGCTTCGTCCGACCAAGACTATATTTTGCGCTCCTTTATCAACCATCCAACGGGCAGTATTCAGCCCTAGATATCCTAAACCACCTGTAATCAGATATGTTGCATGAGAGTGCAAACTCATCGATTGCGTATTTATTTGCACTTTTTGGCTAGGCACAAGACGAGCAACATACCTCTGTTCGCACCGGAGCGCAATTTGGCTTTCTCCATCTTGATGCCAGATTGTCTCAAACAACGCCTTGCAGTATCCAGGATCATCTGTGGAAAATTCGTGAGCAATATCTACAAGTCCTCCCCAAATTTGAGGCATTTCTGTAGAAAGGGAGCGTCCTAGCCCCCATGTCAGAGCTTGAGCTATTGCTGGTGGAACAGCCTCGGAACCAGTCTTTTGCGCTCCTTGGGTGACTAACCAAAGTAGGGGCAAATGAGATGCATCAGTCCTATGAGTCAGGGATTGAACTAAGTGTAGCGTACTCGTTAATGTCAGAGTCCAATCCTTCTCTAATGAAGAGATTGTTGTTTCCTCCTTCGATGTAGTATTCAAACTCCAAAGATGCACTACACCTCGACAGGGTTGCTGTGTTCCGATCTGCTCGATTAGTTCCTGCATTGCTTGAGGATCGTTTGGATCGAGGAGTATTTCACCTGCTTGATAAATTCCCTCTTCTTTGCTTGAATGTACTACAAAGCAGGTTTCTCCCTGGGCCTCTAAAAGTTCTGCAAGACTCTGACCAATGCCTAAGCGATCAGCGAAGATGATCCAACTACCTTGTTCTCGAACCGAGGAAGATTCTAATTTTTTTAGCAGGGGCTTTGGTTGCCATTGCAATTCATAAAACCAATCTGTATACCGGTCTTGAATCTTGGTTTGATGGCTCAGGTGTTCAACACCCTGCATTTGTAAGCCGCAAACTTCTACTAATAATTTTCCGTTTTGATCGAATATGCGAACATCCCCCTCAATTGATTTCTTAAGGGTATCTACAGAATTTGACAAAAATGCATGGCTCCAAACCTGATTGCTCATCGGCTCATAGACATGAAAGCTCTTGATCCCCACAACTGAATAGAATAATGCCTCATGAGTCGAAAGCATTTCATCCAGTAAAATTGTGCCCAGAACTTGATGACAAGCTTCTAGGATAACTGGACGAATTTTGATTAAATCATTGGAATTGGTTTCTGGAATATCAAGCTTTATTTGTGCTAACGCTTCTCCTTTACCAAGCCACAAATGTTCTATACCCTGAAAAGTTACTCCTAGCCGAAGTCCATGCTGATTTAGGATTTTATAGTATTCTTTAGTACTTCTGCTATCTGTACATCGCCTACGGATATCTTCGAGTATTTCTCCCTTTGGGTGAAGAAGTTGCTCCTCTAGCAAAACTTTTTGTGTAGATTTCAATAATATATTTGAGTATTTTTGATCAGTTACCTGATTGTTATAGCGTTCTCGCAGTTGATTGAGATTAGGTAGATGTGACAAAATGAGATTTTTACTTGCTCCAAAGTCAAGTAGGCAACAAACTTCATCTACTCCAATATTTTCCAGTTGTTTGAGCAAATCAAAACATGTTTCCGGTGTGCCAATGAGTCCTCTAGATGAAGCAAATCTTTCAAACAAGAAGTTAACAAAATCATCAAGATCTTTTGCGGATAAATTAGATATCTCTGTACTATAATCCCTACTTTGGGCTAAACCTTTAAGTAGACCAATATTAGACTTAAGATATTGGCAATAAGGGACACGTACTTGCTCATGAACTTCATCAAAATCATCCCCTACAAAAGTGTGTAACATAATCGACACTATCCCTGTTTCAGGATTATGTTCATGCAGATCTCGTGCTTGACGATAAAGGAAAATTTTATTGGCTAATTCTTCTATATCTTGATCGAGTAGGTGAGTTAAAAGATTAGCACCAATTTCTCCTGCTTTGATAAAGGTTTGGGGATTACTAGCAGCAGTAACCCAAATTGGAAGTTCTGGTTGAATGGGTGTTGGATAAATCCTGATTTCAACCTGCTTTCCATTTCCATTAGTCTTCTGAATTAATTCACCTCGCCAGAGTTTTTGGAGAATGTCTATACCCATAAATAGTTCCTGATGACGGTCTTTGAACTTATCAGGAGAAAAAACAAAGTCATTAGGATTCCAACCAGAAGCAAAAGATATCCCAATTCTGCCGGCAGACAAATTATCGACAAGAGACCAATCTTCAGCAATTTTAATAGGATCATTAATTGGTAAAACAACACTTCCAGCTTGTAACCTAATTTGCTGAGTCTCTCTAGCCAATGCTGCATTTAAAACAGCAGGATTGGGATAAAGACTGCCAAATTTTGTAAAGTGTCTTTCTGGTGTCCAAATACTAGAAAAATTATGAAGATCAGCAAATTTAGCACTTTCAATAATCAGGCTATATTTATCTCCAATTATAGCATCTTCACTACTAGCAAAAAACATTAAGCCAAACTTCATGATTTATAGTATCTCCGGGAAATTGCAACCTGATTCATCATTGGAATAAACAGTAACAGATGTTGATAAATTATTTAGGATGATTACTATCTCTCATCATGAATTTTATCAGATTGACGATTGATTTTATATATACTTCTCTAAATGTGAATCTGGGCAGTAGCATACAAAATCCATTGTGGTGAGGTTGATTGTTGATTTGTTTGACAACTATAAGTATGAAAATAAATTTTCTGTTCAGCATCAGATTCCAATAAAAATTGGATTTTTTGATTTCCTTTTTGAGATAGAAATAGGGGCTGATGGATCTTCAAATTAGTTAAATGGTTACACTTAACGGACAAGGCTTCTTCTGTGGCAGCCAAAGCAATTTCTATATAAGCAGTGTGGAGCATAACCACGCTGTCCCAAACCTGATAATCTGGGAAATTCAAAAGATATTGTTCATCAATATCTCTTTCCCAGATCCAAGTATTTGGTAAAGAGGCTAAGTCTTTTAATCTATAACCTAAAAGGGGATGTTGTTTAATCTGATTTTGTCGTTGCCAACTTGGTTGTTGGTTGGTGGTTGTATAATTTGTTTCTATCCAATAGCGTTGTCGTTGAAAGGGATAAGTGGGCAAGACCACTTTCCTCCGGGAATAATCCCGGTCAAACCCTAACCAATCAACTTTGACTCCCTGCACATATAATTCTCCCAAACTATGTAGCAAAATTTGCCAGTCTTCTTGACCAAAACCTAGAGAAGGCAACCACACTCCTACTCCTTCTGCTAAACACTGCCTTCCCATACCTAACAATATTGGTTTGGGTCCAATTTCGAGGAAGACTTCATAGCCTTCTTGGTGCAAAGTCTCCATACTTTGGGCAAATTTCACTGGTTGACGCACATGATTTACCCAGTAGCTTGCTGTGGTAATACTCTCGTCTGCTCTGATTCCTGTGATATTTGATATCAGTGAAATACTCGGTTGATTGTAGGTTATTTGATTGGCTATTACTGCAAACTCAGTCAACATCGGTGCCATCATGGGTGAGTGGAAGGCGTGGGATACTTGTAGTTGTTTTGTCTTGATTCCTTCTGCTTTACAGCTATTCCTCAGCTGCCCAATGGCTTCTGCTGCACCAGAAATCACAATGCTTTCCGGTCCATTGATGGCGGCTATTGCCACTTTTTCTGTGTATGGGGCGATGAGTTGATTGACTTTCTCGAATGATGCCATCACCGCTAACATTTCACCCCCACCAGGTAACTGCTGCATTAAGCGTCCTCGATGGGCAATCAGTTTTAATCCATCTTCTAAACTCCATACTCCTGCTACTGTGGCGGCGACATATTCTCCTACACTATGACCCATGACTACATCTGGTTCTATTCCCCAGGATTGCCATAACTTAAAGAGCGCATATTCTATGGCAAATATGGCAGGTTGGGCATAAATTGTTTGGTCTAAGGGCGAAATCTCTCCTGGTTCCGGATAGAGAACTTTGAGCAGTGGTTCTTGAAGATCAGGAAGCAGAATTTCATTACAGTGGTCGAGAATTTGGCGGAAGGTAGGCTGGGTTTCATAGAGATGGCGACCCATATCTATGTATTGAGAACCTTGTCCGGTAAATAAAAATGCTACTTTTGGCGGTGTATTTTCATATATCCGCCCGATTTTAATTCCTGTAAATTCTTTCTCATTAATAAAGTTAACTAGTCTTTGATGCAGGTCAGATGTTGATGTTGCGATCGCGCTTGCCCGATGCTGAAAATGGGAGCGTCCGGTATTGGCTGTAAAGCAGATATCTCCTAGCTCTAAATCTGGATGAGCAGCTAAATGAGTTTCATAACGACTAATTAACTGTATTAGGGCTTTTTCGGTTTTTGCGGATAGGGTGAGCAGATGCTGGGGACGCTCCATCGCATCTTCATTTTGAATTTTGAGAGAAGATGGTGCGTCGGCTTCTGGCGCTCTGAACTTCGGTGAATTTTGAATTGCTGAAGGTGCTTCTTCGATCACAATATGAGCATTAGTACCCCCAATACCAAAAGAACTTATTCCGGCTCTGCGTAAGCCAACTGAATCCCAAGGGCATAACTTGGTATTGACTTCAAAGGGCGTTTCTGCAAAGGAAATTAGTGGATTAGGTTGCTGAAAGTGCAAATTGGGGGGTATTTGACGGTGCTGAATAGCCAAAATCACTTTGATGAGTTGGGCCATACCCGCAGCACTTTCTAAATGCCCAATATTGGTTTTAACTGAGCCAATTTTACAAAACTGCTGGCGGTCTGTGTATTTGCGGAAAGCTTTTGTCAGCCCTTCAATTTCAATGGGATCTCCCAAGGAAGTACCAGTTCCATGAGCCTCGACATAAGAAATCGTATCCGCTGATATCCCAGCTGCATCCAAAGCCTGACAAATCACCTCAGCCTGCGAACGGGGATTAGGGGCTGTGATCCCATTTGTCCGTCCATCATGATTGACGGCAGATCCCTTAATCACTGCATAAATGCGATCGCCATCTTTTAAAGCACGACTCAGAGGCTTCAAAAATAATGCTCCGGCTCCTTCACCTAAGACGATCCCATCAGCTTGGTGATCAAAGGTGGCACAGCGTCCGTTGGGTGAATGCATTTTCATGCGGCTCATGCCAACATAATATTCTGGAGACAATAAAAGATTTACTCCTCCAGCTAAAGCCGTTGTACATTCTCCTTGATGCAAGCTGCGACAAGCCATGTGTAACGCCACCAGGGAGGAGGAACACATGGTATCAACTAAAACTGAAGGACCGCGAAGATTCAGCAAGAAAGAAACACGGTTGGCAATCATAGCATTCTGATTACCAATTCCTGCACTATAATCTGATGTGTTCAAAGTAGGGGAAATGCGTTGGTAATAGCCGTTGTTACTACAGCCAACAAAAACACCCACCATTTTCTGAGCCAAGCTTTCAGGTGAGTATCCAGCGTTTTCCAAAGCTTCCCAGGTCACTTCTAAGAATAACCGTTGTTGTGGGTCCATTAACTCGGCTTCTCGTGGTGATATCTGGAAGAACAGGGGATCAAATTGATCAATATGATCAACGAATCCACCCCAACGGGAATATGTTTTGTTAGGTACATCCAGATTTTTGTCATACCAGTCCTGCAAATTCCAGCGCAGGCTAGGGACTTCGGTGATGGCATTTTTACCTGACGATAGGAGTTGCCAAAATGAATGTAAGTCTGGGGATTGGGGAAAGCGTCCAGACATTCCAATCACAGCAATATCCCCTGTGCGGATGCCATCATGAATAGGCTCAACTACTCTTGCATTTAAAGGGTTAGATAAATTGGCAACTGCTGTTTGTTGTTGCTTTAAGTTAATAGCCCATGATTTATAAGGTTCCCAGTTAACTAAGAGATATTTCTGTAACTGAGTTTTTTGTTCTTGAATCAGATACAGGGCAAGTTCGGTAGGTGTAGGATATTCAAATAGTAGGGTAGGAGATATAGAAAAGCCGAATTTTTCCCCTAGAGCTTCCATAATCTCTACAGCTTTTAGGGAATCGATCCCAAAGCTGTGAAAGCTTTTATCAAGGGAAATTTGGCTCGGTTTTTTCCCTAAAGAGTTAGCAATTTGGTGGATGATGACTTCACTAAGCCATTGCAGTAAAGAACCTTGGGGAACTTGTCCTCTGACTTGTGTCGGTATCTGCTGTATAGACTTAGTAAAGACTACATTTTGCCAACTTCCATCCAGGAATTTTTGGCGACAAGCATGGCGCTGAATCTTGCCACTAGAGGTTGTGGGAATACTTCCTGGTTTAAGTAAAACTATCGTATCAATTGCTAGTTCGTGTTCTAGTGATATGGCTTGATTAATTGCTTCTACCACTTCATCAGTATTGAGTTGACGTATATAGGTACGCTCTACTTCCTGGACAATTACTAGCCGTTCTTCCCCTTCTACTTCTATAGAGAAAGCGGCTCCCAAATTGTCTTGCAGTGCTGGATGGCTCTTCTGGACACTCAGTTCAATGTCTTGGGGATAATGATTGCGACCCCGAATAATGATCACATCCTTGAGTCGTCCAGTCACAAATAACTCGCCATCAAGCAGAAATCCCAAGTCTCCGGTGCGAAGAAATGGTCCTTCTCCTGTATCTTTCAGATAAGACTGGAAGGCTTCTTGTGTAGCTTCTGAGCAATTCCAATATCCAGCAGCTATACTCCCACCACTAACCCAAATTTCTCCTACTTGTCCTTGTTGACAACGAGTTAGCAACTCTGGGTTAACAATAATAACTCTTGTGTTCATGTAAGAATGACCACATCCTACAAACACTCGACTTTCTGGCGATGAAATCTCACTCTCTACTACCAAATTTTTTTCTAGCTCAAAAGTTTTCACTCCCTGAATCAATGGCTTTTGATTCTTGTCCCCACCTGTAACAAACAGGGTAGTCTCCGCCATTCCATAGCAAGGATAAAAGGCTCTCTCGTTAAAACCACACTGAGCAAATTTTTGACTGAATTGCTCCAAAGTTTCTGCCCGTATTGGTTCCGCCCCATTGAAAGCCAAATCCCAACTGCTCAAGTCAAGATCAGCTAATTGTTCTGGCTGAATTTTTTTTACACATAAATCATAAGCAAAATTCGGTCCACCACTGGTAGTCGCTCGATATTGAGAAATTGCTTTTAACCAACGAATCGGCTTCTGAAGAAACGCCAATGACGGCATTAGAATACTGGGAACCCCGACATAAATAGGCTGCAAAACATGACCAATCAATCCCATATCATGGAACAAAGGCAACCAACTAACACCGATACTTTGCTCACTATGCCCGAAAGCTTGTTGAATCAACTTTTGGTTATGGATGATATTTCCATGAGTTACCATCACCCCTTTGGGTGTTCCCGTAGAGCCGGAAGTATATTGCAAAAACGCCAAACTTTCCAGTGTCAATGATTTTGGTACAAACTCTTGAGGATTAGCTTCAATGGTGTCCGTAGCTACCAACTTAAACTGAGCTAACCCTGCTTCCTCTTCCCAGCGTTTCTCAATGTCAGTCAGTATTGATGTGGTTGTCAGTGCTACCTTTGCTTGGGCATCATTAACGATAGAAAGCAATCGAGACAACTTCTGATTGCGTCTGGGAGGATAAACCGGAACCGCCACTACCCCAGCATATAAACAGCCAAAGAACGCTGTAATAAACTCTAATCCAGATGGGTATAACAGTAAAGCCCGTTCTCCTTGCCAATCTTGGATCTGGGACGCGATCGCTCTTGCAAGTCTGTCCAATTCTCCATAGGTAAGAATCCCTGACTCAGTTTCTCCGTTTTTGAGAAAGATATAGGCTTGCTTATCAGGCTCATATTGCCCTCTATAGGTGAGAATTTCTAATAGTGTTTTAGTTATCATCTGTTTGATACATTTTAATAGCGTAATTCGTATTGATTCTGAATTTATCACTACGTTTTTTTGTTTGTCAATTTGTAAATTAAATAAATTAGCGGATAATCATTGTTCAAGAAAAGATATATTTCTATATATAGAAACTAAATAATGTTTAGATTTTAGATTAGGAAGAACTCTAAACAAACACCTAACACCTGCTCCCAACTAACTCATCACCAATCCAAAATCTAAAATTCTTCAGATCTGCCCCCAAATTTATTTGTGGCATAAATCCAAAATCTACAATCTAAAATTTTTTACTCAAGCCCCAACATGAAGGGTAACTAGTCACCGCAATAAGAACCAATACTCTATTTATTTATGCCGCTATGTACTGGTTTGAACATTGGAATACAAGTAGCCCAGGATTATATTGCTGGGCTTCACTATTGTTTTGAATTGCTGGTGTTCCCATTCAGTTTATTATCAGCCAAATGGGGACGGCATTTTAATTGTGCGTGTTCTTGGGGATAAATAAAACCCTATGCTACATATATGACAGCACAAGCCAGCAAGTTAAGCTATCGGTTTCTGTGTTGATCACCAAAATTGCACAAGAAGCTAGTACCGTTCGGCGTAAGTTAACCAACTATTGTTGTGGGTGTTGTGGGAGAATGAGCAACGTTAAAAGCGGTTTTGTATAGTCTGGTTATTTACGCCAAGGTGTACTAGTTTTCTGGTGAATCAACAGGTGGATTCGTCGAATTGAGATTCATCATCATCTTTAGTCTTAAGTAATTGAGCAGAATTAATTACACAAACTCTCTTGCTGGAATCCTTTATCCAGTCTAGATAAAACTAGATATTAGTTTGTAAATATTTCTGTTTGGTTACTTACTACTCGGCAAGAATTTTGTA
>Ga0209611_10012531_pt1 | contig 11899 bp, 11 predicted proteins | sample S1TSphgellanicum_3_FD_187693 | JGI IMG/M metagenome (GOLD analysis project Ga0209611, IMG submission 187693) | Host-associated microbial communities from peat moss isolated from Minnesota, USA - S1T2_Fc - Sphagnum magellanicum MG (SPAdes) (version 2) | ecosystem: Host-associated > Plants > Peat...
GGTGTGGCTCATAACTTTTTTAATTTTAATTTAAATAAGGTTTTGTCTTTCAAACTTTGTTTTAAAAAATGAAAATACCCTAAAACTTCCAACTCCCAAAATGAAAATCCACTTGCGAATGTCAATATTCACTCCATTGCATTTTCCCACCCTTGTGGATACGTGTTTGAATCCTATGATAACTTGGCCCACTTCAAACTATTTTCATTATTGTGCCCCAACTTTCGTCACAAGCCCAATGTTAAGGTCATTACAAATATGTATGTAATGAAAAACACACCAAAAGAAGGTAAGAAACAAGCTCACCATCTTACATTGAAATGCACTAACAAACATTTGCATAAAATTGAAAAAATTAATGGGAAAAAAATGTAAATAATTGATTAATTTAATGTTTACTAGCATGTTTTTTTTTTATGCCAATATATTATCAACACCTACAACATTCACAAATTCGAAGCTCATTTTCAAAAGACATTTGTCACCTTTCCTTATTATGTTAAAAATGAAAGATTCAAATGGGATTCAACAACTCATTAGATTTGTGATAAACATTGTACATGCACCTTTATGACCATGGTATTGACATTGTTCAATTGTTTAATCCATTTCAAAAAGTCATGACACAAATGAAAAAGAAGGTCAATAAGTTATTGTTGCAAAAAGTGAAGCCCACTCAAAGGGGGGAATGGTGTGTTTTGGCAACCTACTAAATGGAATGGTCAATATTGGCATTATGGATGGCTAGGATTATAGAAGGACCTCGTGAACCTAAGGCAAACCTTCATTTGACTCATCTTTATCACCTTCAATGGAACAAATTATCCCATCAACACCATTATTGGAACAAAGGTTCATGTCATTGCATGTTGTTGGTATTACATGTGGACTATGATTGGAGTTGTGGGGGTGATAATCCATATTATCCTTTTTAAATGCCTATTGGTATAGTGTTATTATGGTTAAAAATCAGTGAAAAATCACCATATTCAAATAATATTTTTGAAAATGCATGGGATCTTCCCCAAATACCACATTATGTTGACTTGAAATTCTTGGTACGACCCCCTTTTGAACACCCATTTTTAACATATGTCAACTTGCACCTTTGTAAATATGACATCCCACAAGAACAAAAACTTTTACACATAAGGTGCCACTTTTGCAACAACCTAGTCTTATTCTATTGAATAAAGTTATGGATGTTCTTTATATTTTTCTTTTCTTTTACAGCATATAAAGCACATGTGATGGTGTCCATTTCTTTTAAATTTTAAAATGTAAAATATCATAGTACCCAACCTAATTCAATAGCAAGGTGTTTAATAATTTTTATTTTCATTTTCATTTTCATTTTCTTTGGTCAATAAGAATATTAAGTTTATACAATTTAACATTGTATTTTCTTGAAATTTCATGTTTCAACAATGATGATAAAATTCATAAGTGACATAAGGTTAGTCATACATGACATCCAATTGCTAACTAAGAGAGGGACTTTTTTAATCAAATTAATCATCTTTTAATTAACCTTTGGACTGAGAATGCAACATATGGCATGATACACAAACCACAAATTTAACACTTACTAAATTAAATTCACAAATCCTTGACATTCATAAATGACATCCTACAATTATTAAAAGATTTTTTTTTTTCCCTTATGTGATATCCAAAAATGTAGAAGAACATGGGTCAAAGTTCAACACTTCTATATGCCATTTTTCATATTTTTGGTGGGACAAGTAGGTATTTGTTAAAAAATCCAAGAATAAATTTTGATAAATTTCAAAAGAATTAATTAATGCATATCAAAACTAGGTAATACAAATTGGATATGAGTTCTTACTTTTAAAAAAATACGTGATTGTTTGGAGCTTAAATTTTACGATCTTCCAAATCCCACAAATGTAATTTGCCATTTTTTTGGGGGTAAAAAACTATGTCCTTAACTATTCCAATTTTTTTGGAAACACAACACAATTGTGATTGATCTTCACATTCACAACATTTGTAAAAAAATAATAAATTTGATTTAATAAAAAACATGGTAAATTTAAATTTAAATTGTATGGCAAGTAACATGGCAAGATGGTCGTAAAACATTAGTGATCATTGGGAAAATCTACTACCCTAATATGCCCATATATATATATATATATATATAATGCAACTTGCTATACAAAATTTTGGTTTCCCTTTTATTTACACCATTTGTATAAGAAATATTTCATATTTACTTTGTCTTTATTTTACACGACCATTTTATAGTAACATATTTTATGTTATGAAAGAATGAAAAAACATAAGGTGGACCCTTATTTTATTGACATATTAAATGGATACACCCACCCAACATTGATAAACACAAAAACCGCATTTGCCCATTTGAATGAAAATAATGGGTTATGTAGTCATGTTCATACTTTAGAACAATTAAAATTGGTCATTTAGGGGAAAATCCCTACTTTATAAGCCTACATGAATTATGTAAAACAAATTGATCCCAAAAAAGATCGCATTATATTATGACATAAAGTTTTTTTTCAATTATTTTGATGTTCATATTTGAATTTTTAGACCTTTCAAGATAATAATATTCAATAAAAGAATTAACTATATTATTAAATAAATAAAAATGAGTATTTTATACTTGTCATATCATTCCAAACTTATTCAAATGTTTTCATAATATGTTAAAACATTGTCAAGTATAAACAAATAGAAAAATAATAATCATAAACTCTAAATTGTTGTCTTAGTGTTCATGTTTTTTTCCTTTTGCAATGATGAACTTAGTTGAACCAAATTTGGCAAACCGAAAAGTTAAGCTTGCCTCATAATTGGTTGTAAAGAGGGCTTTATATATTGATTTATTCCATTCCAACCAATGCAAAAGGTGAAATTCAATTTTGGGCATGCAATTGTGCTTGATGAATACACCCTTCTTACCATGTTATATTATTTAACATTGAAGGAAACCTAAAACTTAATAGTCACAAAGACTAGTCAATAAAAATTTTAAAGTAGTTGAATGTTGAATATGAGTGAAAATACAAGTAGCCAAAAAAATTGTGATTTAAGGAGACAAAAAATCAACATGCAAGGATATTTATATATTTTCAATGTTACAATTGGATTCATTGTGTGTGTAAATGGGGTTAACGGAACTTTGACTAGGGTTTTTTTTGTTTCCTTCAATTTTGTAAGGTCGGTGGGTTGGCAATCATCCACAAGAGGACTTAACCCAATTTGGCTACAAGTCAAAAAGGGCACTAGAAAAATTTAGGATTCATGCCATGTTTTGGCAACATGCTAGAACTTTTGTCCAACACATGTTGGTTCTAGTTTCTTCTCCATTGAAACATGGTGTGACTTTTCGCATTTTTTTTCCACAGAAAAATCCTTTGTAGGATCCACATTGACTTTGCTTTTGTTTTTTTGTGGGGGGTCACCAAGTTGTGAAAAAAAAGATATTTTAAATGAATATCTCCAATTAATTACAAAGTAGAAAATATGTTAAATAAAAAAAATGGAATACACACTATTATACCATTTGATTTCCACAATAATCTTCTAATAAAAATTATATTATTCTATTAGGTATATGTTTTACACTCTTTTTGTGTGTGGAAAAAAGATTGGTCAAATACTTTTCAATAGCCTTTATGTTAAGGTTACCTTCTTGTGCACACACTAGGGATGCCAAAGAGTAGTAGTACAATAATTGATCTTTGATTACTTTCAGTTAAACTACAATGTTTTGTTAAACAGCTTTGTTGAGAATGATGGGCATTGCTCTTTCTTGGAGGAATGCAAAACTCCCAACAACTTAGATTGCCAACAAAAAGTGCCAAGGGGAAAAAGCTCGGGGAAGAAGAAGAAGATAAAAAGATATAACTTGGTTCTTTCCAATGTAGTTTTGCCATGAATATTCAATTTTGTTGACTCAAAAGTTTGGCCCCGAAAAAAATAAAAATATACACTTTTTAAATTAAAAAATTCCAATTTTCTTTGTTTTCATAGTGTGAAAATTCACCCTAAAAGAAAAGAAAAGAAAAGCCCATTAAAAGGTACCCATGCTTGTAGAAAAGGGTATTAATTCAAGTCAAAAATGGTGATGACCAGAATTTGCATACAACCCAATGAGATGGTTGAACATGCACTCAAAAAGGCTCATCTCTTTTCCTTTGGGGGGAGAGGTGGCAAAAAGGGAGCATAATTATTTTTTTAAAAATTGTGTTCCCACCATGTTTCCAATGTGTTCTTAAATTCTCAATGATGTTCCCCAAGTTCTCAATGTGTTCACCAAGGGTGTTCTCAATAGAATCATACCTTTATCCCATGTTCGTTGCCCAAAGTTCTCCCCTTCTCACCTAAATAGTTGGAAAAGTAAGGTGGAAACTTAGGTGATCAACTCTTTTCAGCTTTTGCAAGAGTTATGCTCTTTGATGCTTGGCAACACTTCCAACATGTTCTTTTCTGTACCATGCAAAGTAAGGTACTTATGCTTTTATTTTCCTCCTCTTCCTAGGCCCAAATGCCAACTACCTACTTTGTGTGTGTTTTTCACAAATGCCTTAGAGCATCATCCCCATCGGTGCTCTGTATGTGACCCTGCATACATATTTCTCACATCCAAGTTTAGTTATTTACTTTTTTGTAACCCCACCCATAAAACTGAAAATGGGACTGCAATTTGGTGGGAATTACTAATAGCAAACCACCTGGACCAATCATTATGATTGGCCAATCAAAAACAGGGATCACCAGTCAAATCATATTTATTACACTCTTCTGTAGCAGGTGCACAGTGAGCCCTCGATTGTTACAAGTATCAGCAAATTGACCAAATGTGCAGGACAAAAAAACCATTTTCCTGAGCCAAACTGGCAAATGTTCACTTTTCTTCGTCCAATTTTAATGTGCAGTGTCACATACTGAGCACTGATGGGGATGCTCTTACACTTCAGTAAACCCATTCTTTCCATTTGCACTTCCAAAACACTTCTTCTTCCATTTTGTGATGTGTCCCAGAATTGATAATCAAGTTATGGCACACAAACTTATGGAATTTTGACCTTCAAACCAAAAATATTTAAAATCCTTAATTACTCTTCATCCTGTTAATCTACAATAGTGGCTTCTTTGCTTGAAACAATTAAAGCCTTAATTATGTAGCACATCTTAGAAGGGCTTCAATTGGGGTCCCTTTCACTTTGGAGACAACTCGGCCTAATGGCCGGGCTCCTTGGCATCTCAAAAGCGGAAGGGACCCATCCACATTTGGAGCCATTCCCCTCTTTTTTGGTGAAAAAATGGCAAATTTTCTCCCGAAGAAAGAAGGGGGAAAAAAAAAACATGCATCCCAAGGGCACTTTAAAGTAGATTTCCTTTAAGAAAAAAAAATTTGAAAATATATATCCTATGGACGGAATTTTGGGTCACCTTATCTCCTTGCATGCCATACATCTTGGGTCCAAAAGCTCTTGATTTTCAAGTGTTTTCTAGCCTATTTTGCAACTTGGGCATTTGTCGTTTTTCCCCATACGTGTGACGGAGTCCATCCTCCTCGTGTCCAATCTACACGAGTCGTCATTACGGAGCTTAGTAGTAGTGTGCTCTCTCTATGAACAACGTATTTGTTTGTTGTCAATTTGTGTGAAGGTGGAACAAAAAGCATTACCTTTCGCAAAGAAGCTTTACTAAAAAGTGCTAAGTTGAATTGGTCACACTTGCTTGGATTTTGGCCCATTGTTGGGCACCATTTACTCAATGAATGACTCGTTTATGAAGTGCTTGGCTTTTGGCCCATTGTTGGGCACCACTTACTCCACGAATGACATGTTTTTGTTCATACATCTTCATATATACTTGGTGTACAAGACATTTTTATTATCAATTATGAAAATGGGTAACCCTAAATTGCTTTGTGATTTGGATAAAAAAGAAGGGGAAAATATCAAGTCGAATCCTTCACTTTGAAATGCAATGTCAAGTAAACCCTAAATTGCTTTGTGATTTGGAAAAAAAAAAAGAAGAGGAAAATACCACTCAAATCCTTCACTTTTAAGGGCAACATTAACACTAACACTTCACCCACAACATTCACCTACTCTTCAAATTTAAGGTTCTCTAAACTTGTATTATTGTTTTACCACTTTTGTTTCATCTAATTCTTAGAATTTCTATAGTGAATTTTAGTACTTTTTTTTTTCTCTAATTCTTAGAATTTCTCTAGTGAATTTTAGTACTTTTGTTTTATCTCATTCTTAGAATTTCTCTATTGAATTTTAGTACTTTTAAAAAAAAATTGATTCTTAGAATTTCTCTACTAAATTTTAGTGCTTTTGTTTTAATCTAATTCTTAGAATTTCTCTACTGAATTTTAGTACTTTTGTTTTTATCTAATTCTTAGAATTTCTCTATTGAATTTTAGTTCTCTTCAATTTCAGATATTATTTTCTTTTGTCCCCTTACCATGGTTAGTGGTTAGGCTGTTAGTACCTATTCTAGGTAAAACCCTCTGAGATTTTTCTTAGTGTATTTGGAGGTACTTTTACAAAGTGTTAAAAATGTTGTGGGGCCATTTTGGAAAATAAAATGTTTTTTTATTTTAAAAAATTGAAAAATCATTTTTTTTCATTTAAAAAATTTTAAAATAATAATTTTTTTGATTTAAGAAAATGGCCCATGTCATTTTAAATTTTCCTTTGTGATACACGGTGGGTGCCCACTAGATACTCAACGGGTATCATTAGACCCCCCCCCCAAAAAAAAGTCGCGTCAATTTTTTATGCTCGGTAAATGTCCTCGGAACAAGGGAGTTCTGAAAGTAAATACCCACTTGAGGCAGAGTTGGGGTGGGTGTTTTACTTTCGGCACGAGGGCGTTTTGAAAGTAAATGCCCACTTGAGGCGGAGTTGGGTGCGGCGTTTTACGTTCGACACAAGGGAGTTTTGAAAGTAAACGCCCACTTGAGGCGGAGTTGGGTAGGGCGTTTTACTTTCGGAACAACCCGCTCTGAAACTCCACCCTCTTTACTAAAATTCCACGGGGCTGGTTTGTCAAGGATGGATGTCACAATAATTTCCTTTTAAAAGTGTATTGAAATTTTGGATGTTGTTTATTGTTCTCCCAAACACTTGTGGGCTATAAAATAATAATAATAATAATAATCAATTATTCCCCAAAAACATGTGGCAAGAAATCAAATATTAAAATAAAAAATACAATAAAAAATTTAAGCCGAGGTTAGACCAAAGTTCACGTAACCTCTTTTGATGGAATGGGACGAAGACAACAAACAAACCCAAAAAGAAAGAATCAAAATTCACATGCCCAAAGTTAAGGAATGAGAAGAAGACTTCCTCCACATGACCCCTCCACCCTCTCCCCTAAAAACAAGGGCATGGAACAAAGGGTTAGTTGACAACCCTTGAATCTACACACAACAAAAGGAAAGAGTCTAAAGTATATAAATGGTTAGTATAACCACCTTGTGTACCCCACCCATGGTTAGTAGGTAGTATATAGTGTACCTAGAAAAGACTTTTTAGTTTTGTTTTTCCCAAAGAAAGAAAGAAAGAAAGCAAGCAAAGCAAAGCAAAGCAAGCAAAAGAATGCAAAAGGAATCAAAAGGGAATACCTAGGGTAACCCTTTTCCCCCTATTTCTTCAAAGGGAATAAAGGGTAGGTAACATGTACCAGGTCACACAAAATTAGTGTCCCACAACTCTCTCTCTCTATATCTTTCTCTCTCTATAGTTTCAAGGTCTTGCAAAGCAAAAGCTCAAAATAAGCTCATACAAGTTGGGTGTGATGGAGCTTTAAGTTCTGACTAGAGTTCTATATAATAACATCAGCTGGCTGCTACACAACTCAAAGGACTTGAGAAATTCATTTGATAATTGATTTTGTAGCAAGCAAGTTGAACTATTGTTACCTTGTTGTTTCTTTTAAGTTGTGAGAATGTTGATGTGAGTAGGAGTTTGTTTTCATGGCAAGGAAATGATCCAAGGATATCACACACACAAACAAACACATACACATACACATATGAGTTTTGATTATGATAGTATTGTTGTGGTGGATCACTTCTTGTAGGAGTAAATTGCACTATTTTGTGGAAAGTTGAAATTCATTAGAGAAGGTGCAATAACAAGGTGTTTAATTCATCATGGAATTGTTTGGAATGTTTAATAAAATAGGGATTAGCTCGATATTGGGGGTGAAGGGAAGGATATGTTGTTATGGCTCTCTCATGGTAGTTGTGGGTTTTATCGTGCTTAGTTTAAGCTTCCTTCAAATGTCTGACAAGTGTAGTTTGCAACGGTTTAAAAACTCATATGCAATGCCCTTTGCACAAGTTGTTGATAGTTTCAATGATAGTCGACCACAACAACAAATTCCGTTGATGGAAGAAACATTTAATACAACGAAGTTTAATTCGTCAGCAATTGGAGACGATTCTATTGGTATGTTGCAACAATGTTGTTTTTCTTGCCAATGTTTCTTTCAATACCCTAGGAAATTAAGGTCTATCATATGGTTTACTTGTGATGCTCATATTATTTATATTGTGGTTCAAATTTTGTATAATCAAAACATGTTTAGCATCATGACCATATGATTATATTTTCAAGTCTCAAAAGAATCAATCTATATTATTAGATGATGGGGTTTATAGTCTTGGCCATCCAAGTGATCCAATATTTAAGTTACAACAAATCACATATTGTGAACCTATATCTTTTTTATAATTCAATAGAATTTGACCTAATTGATATTTTTATTTATTTATTAGCTAGTTACTTATGGAATTCTCATTATTGATGAACAATGAGAACATGATTAATACAAAAATATTTACATTTTGAAATCAATAATTTTGATGAATCAAAAGTTGTCACATAGTAGTGTAGTTGAATATTGTAGAATTGAGTTTTTAACATGCCAAATGTCAATGAATGTCATACAGATTGTGGACCTTTTGGATTCTTGGGGAAGATAATACCACCAGAACACCAATATCAAGTTCATAAGGGTTCTACAAATGAAAGAGATCGACGATCATGCAGGAGTAGGTATGAACAACATTGTTTTTGGAATGTTGGAGAGTACAGACCAAGTCTTGAGTTTCAAAAAGCTTTGCGAGATTATGAAGCTCGACATCGAAGATGCGTAAATGGGCACAATATGGCTGCAATTTTCTTACAAAAAGAGAAGATGCCAGAAGGGTGCCAATATGTGCTTTGGAAGGAATGGGATGGGACAGGGAACCAACTCATTTCCCTTGTGTCTGCCTTCGTCTATGCTTTGTTAACCAACCGCACTCTATTGATCACGCGAGATGCAAACTTGCATAAGCTCATGTGTGAGCCATTTCCTGGTACGTCATGGTTGGTGCCAACTGATTTCCCAAAAATTCAGGAGAAGCACAAGACTGATCGGAGCGGTGTTTTTTACAAGAGTATCACAGGCACGACAAAAGGGAATGGATCTATTGAAGCTAAGGATGGCGTTGAAGGTGAAATCATTAAGCTTCCTCACTACTTGCAAATTAGAATATACCATTATCAAACCAAAGACGATCTTCGTTTTTTTTGCCCAACTGAAGATAAAATTAATTCCCACATCCCTTGGATCATCTTTTGGAGCAATAATTATAGTGCTCCAGGTTTATACCTTCTTCCCCATTTCAAGAAGGTGCTTAATCTTTTGTTTCCAGACAGAGCTTTATTTCTTCATGTGGCTCGATACCTATTCAGCCCCACAAATGACATATGGAGTCGCATCACTCGCATTTATGATTCTTACTTGGCATCAGCAGAAAGACGAATTGGAATCCAAGTGCGTTATTGGACACGGCGATATGAACCCCAATTGAGCACGCACCTTCTCATGTGTGCAATTGAATCAGGAGTTCTTCCCAATCTTGTAAAAGATGAAGGAGCTGCTCCAAGCACGAATATCTTGGATGAAGTTGCATGGAAAAAGTTGATGTTCAATGAACATGACAAGCATATGCAAATTCATCATAACATGACAATTACTAACAATCAACAAACCAATTCTAGTAGACCAATAGTTGTCTTATTAACATCTTTACATCGCGAATATGTTGACACTCTATTGGATTCTTACATCCAATACCCAAATGTGTTGAACAAACGCATAATGGTGATGAGTCCAAGCCATGAAGGGAAGCAAAAGACAGGCCATTTACACCACATGAAGAAAGTCATTGCAGATATGTGGTTGTTAAGTTTCATGGATGAAATACTTTCTTCCCCGAAATCCACCTTTGGATATATAGGACATGGACTTGCAGGTATCACCCCAATTGTATTTCGTGATTGGGGACCTAAAGCTCACAAGCTTCCCAAAAACAATTTTTGTGGTAGGACTAACATGCCAGGACCTTGCTTCATTGATAACCCAGAAAACATGGATTGCCCATTAGATCCTCCTAATGTTAAAATTGGAGAACTCAACTTCGAAGTACCTGAACTTCGACATTGCCTCTATCAATGGGGGATTGGTGTTAATGAGCTCAACGAAACATAACACCAAATTAAAATGTTTTGTTAGAGAAACAATATTAGATTATTCTGTTATAAGGACTATAATTTCCATTCATTCCTTTTTTTAATACTTGATTAGGGTTTGTACATAAATTTACACACTCTTTGCTTCTAACAAAAAAAAATGTAGATTTCATTCTTGATTTATTAGGAAGCATTACCTTTTGATATAAAAAAAAATTGAAACCAATTAGTCAAATTTGATCAACATTTTTTATGACCATGCAAGTATTCATTCAATTGGTCTTTTTTATTTATTAGTTGCGTAAGGTTTGTATATTGTACAATCACATTAAGTTTATGTGTAAATTTTTTATAAACTTCAATTCTTGATAGATTTTATAGCAAGTCACTTCTTAATGAACATTTTTGGAAACCAATTAAAGGAGTTTGATTAATAAGGTCAATTAAGTATGTAAAATAAAAACTCACTTGGTTAATCCCATTTTTTTTAGGTTTTTAGTTCATTAGGCTTCGCAAGTTTAAATACTTAAATGTTGAAGAAAAACTTGTAAACTTTATGCTTGATTGATTTTGAAAGTTTTACCTCTTAATCAATAAAATGTGAGACCAATTAACAATGAATGTGATTAGGAAGTTTTGAAACTAACTAAATGGGTTAATAATGTTAACAAGTGAGCTAGATATTCATTTGGTTCATCTCTTCCCCCCCTTTTTTTATTAAGTTAATTTAGGTTTATAATTAATTTATTTCGTTTAAATGTAGTGTAGAAATGTATGTTTGTTTCTTAATTGTTTTTTTAAAGTGTAATTTTTACTAAAATTAAATTATAAATTGAACTCGACAAATTTTGTTTAATAAGTTAACTCCTCATGAATTACTTGGTATTTTTTGGGGAAGGATGGATATGAATTGTTTTTTCTTGTGATATGATTAAAACTATTTATCCTTGTTCCCACCAATGTTTTTTTTTTGAATCAATCTTGTCATTTTTTAAGGGGAAAAAGAGAAATTTTTGTTTTTTTAATGTAATTTTGATTAGTTTTGCTATTTTGTTGGAAGGTTTTGCTAAAAAAATTAGGTCACAATATTTATTTTAAAAAACCCTAGTTCCCACATACATGATTACTTTTTCATTGGATCAAACCTTGAATACAACTAATGCATTTCATTATATATTTTAAACTAAAATAATGAAAGACAAAATATATGGGTGTCACATTTTAGTCACAACTTATTAACAATTACTTTTCAATACTTATCATATATTGGCCTAGTTTACTTACTAACTATATTAACTATTATAGGTAATATTAGTTAAAAGTAATAATATTATATATATAATGATGTT
>Ga0209611_10012532_pt1 | contig 11899 bp, 7 predicted proteins | sample S1TSphgellanicum_3_FD_187693 | JGI IMG/M metagenome (GOLD analysis project Ga0209611, IMG submission 187693) | Host-associated microbial communities from peat moss isolated from Minnesota, USA - S1T2_Fc - Sphagnum magellanicum MG (SPAdes) (version 2) | ecosystem: Host-associated > Plants > Peat...
CTTCAACTGTTTTAAGAATTTTTAACATCCTTGCTACTTTCTCAATACCATAACAAGACTAATGTTGTGCTGGACACCGTAAATTTTGGTGTCTACTTCTACCCCCAACCCTCTAGAGATTTCTCGCCCCTAATTATGCCACAAAGTTTCTAAAACTACGGTTATTAACCTTCGCTGAAGAAAAGAACTAATCCAACTCCTTAATCACCAATAACACATTTTAGAAAAGAAAATAACCCCCTTCGCACCATGCACACTCATCACCCTATGAAGTCGCTAAAAGCCCTTAATAACCTCACCCCATTCAAATAACCCTTATGTAACTGTTAAAAACTGAGACTACCGCACATGGTTGTGTCGGTATGGCTCACACCTTGCAACCAACCCTTACATCATTTGGTCAATCTTATTCACAAAGATTAACTTTTCAAAGTTATCTAATTACAATCAACATCTTTTCAAATTAATGAATGTACCAACAAGCTTAATTGGCATAAAATTCTCTCAATTTCAATTTGCAAACTTACAATCCTTAGTATATAACCAAAAAAGCAAGAGTTGGGAACATATATTCATGTTTCTTTCACCACTCCAAAAGGCGCTTGACATTTTTCATGTCCATTTGATATAGGTTCAAAAGATCAATAATTATCAATTAACAAATCTTTCACAAGTTCACTAGGCTTACAACCATTTGAAAGATATCCAAATTCTTATTTTCCATCATTTTTATAAGGAGAAGAATTTGAACCTAAGATAATGCATGCAAATGATGATAAAAATCACAAACTTCTCATCCCATGATTTTGATCATGGAAATCATGCGAAATTTGTTTTTTCATGAGTCCATGTTTTTGCACATGAATGTCATGCATCTAAAAGACATATGATGCATGTAAAAGAAGGATGAAATATTTTCAACCACCAATAAGTTTGTGAAGAAACAAGGATCTCCTATCGTACTTTTCAATTATGGCAACCTCTTGTTCACGTCTATTTTTTTTTAAAAAAAATCTCAAACTTTTAAATCTAGGATCTAACATCAAGATAACATATTGCGAATTCTCCTTTCATCACATTTTGTCAAGAAAGAAAGGAAAGAATCAATGATTTCACAAACTTCTTCATGTTCATTGTAAGGTCCCCTTGACTCAATATCCAAGCTTAAATCATCATTAATCAATGTATCCAAAATAAGAAGACAATTCATTTTTTCCTTTAATTTAAGGTTGATGGATATGGCTACATTCAAGGCATCACTCAACTAGTGACCTTAGCACTAGTTTGCCTATTATAACAAAGGACAATGGCTTCTTGAAATTGAAAAGTTTCTTAAAATGTGATCATCTTGCTTGCAAATTTTCATAAATCAAATCTCCAATCATAATGCAAAATTATATAGCAACAAGATTGAAAATAATAGAAAAGCCAACAAATTAAAATAAAACAACTTTCACATCACCTTACTTTGATTGGTGCATTTCATTTTTAAGGCTTAAGACCTGAAATAATACAATATTTCATCCATTTTTGTTTTCCTTTCCCCAATTTTTTTGGCCATGTTATGAATTTATATAAATCTACATGAGCATATTTGATGGAAACATATCTCGCACCTTTACACAATATTTTTTCAATATGGACAATTTTTTTAAAAGGCATGTCCAAAACATGTGCCTTTAAAATTAAACTTTCAACAAGACCTAAAGTGTCACAACTAACTACTTACTTCAAAACAACTATCATGGTATTAAATTTGGCCCCTTCATCCTTCACATAAGCAAAGATCTTTTTTGTTAATCCATATAGGCCTAAAATGACTTGCAAAAATTTCTTACTAATGTTTGACCTAAAGTTTCAAATGTTTAAAACAAGCTAATCATAATTTTTTTGGGGCCCAATCCTCTCCTAAAAAATTCACAACCAATGAAAAAAATCATGTGGTTCTTTAAACATTCAAATATCAAAGGTTGTAATAGTAGAAATAGAATTTGCCAAAATTGGTAAAACATATGTTTGTTTTGTATTCTTAATTAGGTTCAATAACATTTCTTGACTAAAGGTTTTTTTGGAGGAGAAAACAACAAGAAGGCATGATTTCATTACCAAATGTGTTGGCCAAATGCTCTTAATAAACTAAACATGCAAATGATTTTTGACAACAAGAAAAGCCAAGTTCTCAAAAAAACTCTTTTTGGCGCACGCTACTTTTTTTAAAGGATCCATGGCCCTAGAAAAAAGTTAGATTGATAGCACTCATTGAGTCTTTAAATGTTTTTTTCCATTATTTTTTTCATGTTGTTGACTTCTTTGTCAAAAAAATTTGTTTTTAATCCATAGTCTTCATTCACATGTTTCCTCAATGTAATTATACCATTATTCTAGAAACAAGATGTTGAACCCTTTCTCAACCTTGTCCTTTGGTTGAAAATTATAGAATACATTAGATTGATATAACACGCCATACAATGCATTAGTTGTGGGGCATTCGCTTCCACTTTTGACCCATTGTTAACACATTAAAATGCCTAACATAGAGAATTTCTACTAGGAAGTTTTCGATTGATTCTTTGTTCGTGCAATTCATTTAAAATGAAATGCAATGTCTCATCATTATCTAATTATGAACTTGGCAACATCATAGACCTCTTGGACCTTTCATCTTCATTTTCCTCCTCCAATGGAATTTCACTTTCATTCATGACAATCTCAAAACTCTCTTCCACATGGATTCGTTCCATATTTTCAAGATTTGTCAATGTATGAAGGCTAAGAAAGCCAAATAATTTAATGTTATTCTAGTTTTGGTAGTTATGATTATTTAGTATCAATAAGCCATAAACATGCAAACAATGGAAGCAATTCCAAACATTTACATGTTCATCACTCACTTTTTTCGAGATGATCTGATTTCTATTTCATACCTATTATTGGGTTCGAGTCCAAACACATCATTTTTTCTATGCATAATGCAAAAAACAATGTTGAAGATACGCAAGTTCAAATGAAGTCAAGTGTCAAATGTTTATCCTTGTTTATAAATATGGGCTTAAGGAATACAAGTCAAAACAATTCCCTCTTTCACTTCAAATCAAGGCGCAATTTGCAATCAATAATCCTACACAACAAAAACACAAACAAAACTCCACAAACCTAAACAACACAAAACTTGTGTAAATAAAACCTTGCAAAAAATACCTATAAATGAAAAAAAAAATAAATTTAAAAACACACAAACGATGCAACAAAAGCAAAAACAAAAACCAAAAGGACTAAAAACTCAACTTTCTAAAGTGTAAAAGTTACCATTGTTATAACCTCCATAATGCACAAACTGCTAATAGCCAACAACCAACAACCTACACATTGAAGGTAGGGGGAAAGTACCATCACTGCAATAAGGGGGAGGTGAGATGAGTAAAAAAACAACAACAAACAACAATAAGGTGACAAGCAAAAATGATGTTGGTACTTAAACAAACATGAGTAATGCAACAATGAGCAATAATAAAACATAAGCAAGTAGGATTGGTGTTGATACTTAGATGAGCAAGAACAAGGTGATGAGAGTAAGAGTAAGGCGATGATGACAAGAACAAGGTGACGACAATAACAATTGTAAGGCAATTGACAATGAACAACTGCAAGGTTATGATGACAATAGCAAGGTGACAACAATAACAATTACAAGGTTGTCACAAGTAGTTGCAAGGTACGACAAGTAACAAGACAACAAGTAATTTCAAGGTGATAACAACGTCAATAGATAAGGTGATGACAAGTAGTTATAAGGTCATAACCCACAACTACAAGCTAACAACAAAAAGTAACAAGGCAATGATGCATGACAATAAAACAAATAACAATAATAAGTAAACACAAAAAAAAAAAAAACACGGAAAAAAGAAAGCAAAAAAACAAAAAAAAACACGGAAACAAGAAAGCAAAAAAACCCAAAAATACTTATGGGCTTAAATTGAATATTATTCCTAACATGAACTTAATGTTTAAATGAGAACCAAACATGTGGGGGGGGTTATAATTAGTGTTGTTTTCTAGTTTTAATTTTAGTTAAGTTTGCTACATGGTAGTATTTGGTGGAGCTTAAATTGCCACATGGACACAGTGAATGTCTATTTGTCCAACTACATAGTGGGAAAATATGTAGTTTTTTGTAGACAAGAAAATAAAATAATCAATTCTAATTTGCTACTGGGAATTATTTTGAATCAAATTTGTAGTTACATTTCATCATCCTTAATTTTTTCTTATAATGAATGTTATTTTAAATCTAATTCATAGCAACATGCTATATGGGGTAATTGAATCCCAACCAAAAAAGGCCCTGCCCATTGCAACATAAAACCTAGCCTATAAAAAAAACTTCATTAGTTAGTAATTATATAGAATGCAAAGAAAAATCCTTATAAGACCAAAGAAGGGTGTTGGACGTAGATTCCAAATAACCATAGACCATGGAAATATCTTCACTTTGTCCATTGGAATTCAACTAGCTAGTTGTTGTTGCCTACATGCTAGATCTAGATTCCAAATCATCGTAATAACACCCAATGCCAATGTTATTATCCATTATCCAAGAATCCAAATGTTAAACAAATCTCATACATAAAAAAGAAATAGGTGTTAAGAAGGATACAAAGGAAAAAATAGCTTGCAAGTTGGTAGTAGTTCAAGCCTCATCTTTCTACATGTACCGAATTTTGTTGTCCTTCCAATTTTGAATAACTACTCCTAAAGGAAAGTTCTACAAAATGAAGAATTCATGGTTAAACATGCAAATGACAAGCTCCAAATGCATGGTTAATCGATTCCATAATTTTTGTTTTCATGAAGGTTAATGTAGAAAAACAATGTTCATCTTCAACAAAACCAATTACTTGCACAATAGCAAGTTCAACCAACTTGATATATTATAGGATCTTACTTTCCAAAATTTGAAAGGAAGTAAGGGTTCTCCACAACTTAGTGACTAGGTTAACATCAAAAGTATTTTGCATTGCCAACTTAACATTATTTGTCATGTTAAACACAAACAACAATCTTTGAAAATCAAGGGTAATAGTTTTTTAAAAAACCAAAAACCCATACCTCATCAGGTCTTGCCTTTTTAGGGCCTTGACTATTGCCAAATGAACATTGAACCTTTTTTCAAGTTCTAGTTGTAGCTAGTATTGTGGATATTGTGGGTAAACAATATTCAATGCATCTATAAGATCTTGAACATGGAACCAACCTTGTAATTCAACAATAAGCTAAATGGCAATTTTATAACATTGTCGATTCACAGATGCAACATCTCCATATATCTCCTTCACAACAAAAATTAATGCCCCAATTATTTTATTTAAAGATGTTGCCCCCATGTGTTGCCCGACAAACTCAAAAGCCATATGATCAATTTTTGTGTTCAAATCTATAATCCAACGAAAATTGATGCTTTCATGAATAGTGTTGATGAATGTAGTGAAATATTGAAGACATTATCTTCAAAAGAGGATTGCTTGTCATAGAACACACAACACATATCCCTTCCATAGATCTTCACTATTGTTATGAAATCACAAACAAAAACATCCCTTAATTGTGCAAACTTAATCACCTCTTACATTGGCATCATTGCATTGAAGCCCAATAAAGTTTCCACATTAGTTAACAAATAAAAATTAGATTTGGTTGAATGTATTGTGGGTGCATCCAATGCCATATTCATGAAAAAAATGCAATATTCAAACAAGACACATTTGACAAGATTGATCATAGATATCCATTTTTTCTTAATGTTCCACATAATTTTGTTGCCCTTTGTTTCCATGATATTTGCCAGGGTGTATGCATTGTCTAATGGTTCATTTAAAGCAAATATAGGACTCACAAGAATTATAAGCAAGTTTTTGTAAATGATTCATATGGATGTGGTTTTAAATTCTAAAATTTCATTAAGCAATTTTTGACAATTAAAGTTTTAGTCCTTTATGAAACCTTTTAAAACTAGGTCAAAACTCGTATTGAAAAATGTTGTTGTGAGGTGGTATGGTGAAATCACTTTGAAAATCCTAAAAGAAAAACCCATAAAGTCCATAAGAATAAAAGCCCATTTAAATATTTAAATTATGTGCCCATTGGGCACAAAAAATTTGACCAACAAAAAAAATAAAATTCGAAAGGACTTTTAAAAACAAGGTTCAATTTTGACCCTTCAAAAATTCATAATTACCATTTGGTTAAGGTTTCACAAAAAAAAATTCACATTTACTTTTATGATTTCATTTTTCAATCTAGGTTTAGTCATTATAAACAATTTGGAGTAGAATTCAATTCTTGAAACTTTAAAAAATCTAGTCAACTAATTAGTCCATATATTTGACTTCAAAAGTTCATTATTCATAATGAATGCATTTTTTTCAAGAAATAATTTTGCAATTTTTTTCATAATGAAGTTGTTAATCTATAATGAGTTATCATTTAATGTGTTTAAAATTAAATTATTTTCCATAAGCATTTAAACATAAAGCACCGTATAGAAATTGTTGTTCCAACTCCAAAAGTGAACCATCATACCTTGCATTCACTCACCAATTTGGTGAACTCCAAATGCCTTTTGGGGTTATGATTGAAATAATCATACAAGCATTATAACAAATTTTCAATGCAAAAATCCAAAGGTAGGTTTGAAAGGGTTTGTACTACAATATTGGTTTGATGTGCCACACAATGCACATCAACAGCAAATGGAAACATATCGACACTGGATTTGGATTGTCACTCACGATCTTTAACTTTGGAAGCTATTAACCCCATTAACATCAAAACACATTAACTTGAAAATTAAGTCTTTTTAACTTCAAATCTCCTTGTGTCATCATGGAGTTCATGATTAGTACAGTCAAGCTATTAACAATAGATTTTTAAAACACTTGCTACACATTCAACAATAATGGTATCCAACACCAATCCTACACAATGTAGCCATGCACACTTGCCCAACTTGCATTATCCATGGCTATGACCTCGTCACATGTAAGAGAAACAAAGTTGGAATTTTGGATAGTAAATTTAATAGCCTTTAGAACTCCTCTTTGTATGTGTTTACAATTTCCCAATTAACCCCATTAGACTATTTTTTTTTGCGATTAGATTGAAACTTCATAAACTCATACAAGGGTTGGAAATCCTTATAGTCAATCATTGGTTTACTTTTATTCAATAAGTTGAAAATAGTTGCAAATTGAACAATTGTCTACTTGACCACTATTCAACTATTGGAGGATAGTGGTTGTAAAACATTGAGCATAAGAAATCTCATTTTTAACGTGCATACATTTTGGATCCATGATCCACTTACCATCAAAACCTTTCCACTTACTTGCACAATTTTCAATAGTGTCCCACTTAGCAACCAAAATTTTACCCTTCCTTTCAATTTTGGTAGAAACACCACATTTCATAGTAGAAACCATCCCAACCTCATGGCATTTTCATAGCCTAGATCTCTTGAAATTTGTGGTTAAAATCAGCAAAAAAAAAAAAGGTTTTTTGGGAGGAATAACACATTCATCATCAACATCTATAACAATAGTTTCAAGCATAACATTTAAATCGACATCAAATATCTCATGTGAAGAAGATTGCAATGTATAGGCATGAGGAAGGTTTTTTTGTTCACTAGTGTTGTTGGATTCAAATACATTGCAATAAATAAGGCTAGGGAGTATGAGATTCTTTGTTGGGATTTGAACATCAAAAGAAGTACTTAAACTTGAAATTGTTTGGTAACACTAGGGGAGCCATGCTTTGAAAAAAACCAACAAATTCAAAGATTATCATAGCAAAACCTTAATTCGAAAACCTTTCATTTTTTATTAATTATGAGTCAAGACCAGAATGCTTACATCTAGATTATGACCAACACACAATAATGGCACATTGAAAAGTAGTTCGTTACACAAATCCAAATAATTGCACCAATGCAATGAAACAAGTCCCAAAATTACCCACACCATGATGGACATTGCGACTATCTAAATAATTGCGCCAATCATGATGAAACAAGTCCTAAAACCACCAACATCACAATGAATGTTACAACTAGATGAGTAATCACATTAGTCATGATGAACCAAGTCCTGAACACCATCATCACGATGGACATTGCAATTACCACAATGTACACACAATGTACATTGCACACATAATCACAATGCAAACAAACAAACGTGTAAGCAATGAACATAAACATCAAGACATCAAGGAACAAACAAGTCACTTGAACACAAGTTACACAAAAATGAGATGAAAAGCACAAATGCACTTGAAATTTAAAGGTTTAGGAACTTTTTAAATTTGTAATCTGAAGTCTAGATTCTAGATTGTAGCAATTTGTAACTACTTGCAAAGCCTACACCAAGCTGAAAGCTCTTAGTTCATTGCTTTAGCCTCTAATGTCTCTCAAAGCACAACAACTACAAATTGTCATGTGTCAATTGTGGCACTTATTATTCAATGACTCATCATTCAATCTTGACAACAATGTCTCAAGATGTACTTTCACAAGTTATAAACCATGAAAACAAACAAAAATCCCAAGCACCAAGCCTCCTTCTCATTGTGTCTTTAAAATCTTCAAGATCTAGAAAATAAAATGCACATTGTTAGTAATTAATAGTTATAAGAGTCCATGCACGGCAAAATGGGATTTCAACTTAATGTTAGGGTTGCAAAATTAATGAATTACAAGCTTAAGCTTTGACGATCCACATTGATTTTAGGTAAAGGTTGTGTGAATTGTCATTTTATCGTGCGGGGGGTGGCGACATGTGGCCTATTGTTGTTTTCATCATCATGACACTATAAAAACCTAAGGGGTCCTTTTGCAAAATGGGGAAGGGAAAATAAATCCCTTTGTATTTTAAAAAATCTTTTAAATCATTAGTATCACCAAAGTCAAAACATGATAGGAAGATAAATAAAGGAAAGGTGGGCTTGGAGAAAGAGGGTCACAAATAAAGGTCAAATGAAGAAGTTCACTTCTTTTAATAGCCTTCACACATCAATGTTGTTGGGCAAGTGATGAACATATAAAAATTTCAAAACATAATCATTTTTTGTATCACATGTTTTCAAAATTCAAACAATGAGTTTAGAAAACCCTAAATTTGTATGAAACATAACTTGTCCGATGTGAATGATAGTGGAACAAATGGGTTATTGGTTGGATGTTGAAATAAATGGAATTGGTTGCTTGGAATTTGTTTAGGGACACATGGTAAATTCACAAAAGAAATGAAAGGTTTGGATATTGGTATGACATTGGGTTTGAATGCTTGTATGTTGGAACCTCAAAATGTTCCATTTTCTGTTGAGCAAAAAATTTGAATATAGGGCACCTTCCACATACATTAGAAGTTTTCGATTAGTTCTTTAAGTCACTATGGAATGAGCTAGTAGGGTCTATTCCAAGGGTCGAACAAGAACAAAAAATGGAACTTGCAGATGGTCACTTATTACCCCCACCTAGGAAAAACCTTAACTATTTGAAAAATGACCACAATGAACTAGCACCCGCCAGCACACTGTCCATTAGATGTCCATCACTACTAAGTTGTGGATGAACTTCAACTGAGGTAATATTTGGTTTCACCTTTGTAACCAATTTTGTAGGAAGTAGGTCTCATATATAGGCATATAAGTAGGAAAATAGGCACCTTATAGGTGAATAGATGGTTTATACATAGGTAAGGTCTGTTTTTACTGCCTACCTACTAACAACTTGCTTGTGGGTTGTTAATAAGTAAGTAGGTAGGGGAAAAAAAAGTAATTGAGTTAATCACCATGGTTAGTTAGAAAACTAAAACCCAACCAAAAAAAAAATTCTTGACCCACTTACCATTCATCCTTCATGGTGCACTGGTGGGTGTTGGGTCACTATGAAAAACCTTTAAACCCACCAAAGCTTTTGGGGGAGGGATTAGGTCATTAAAGTTTAATCTAATCTTCATATGAAATCTCAACATCTTCATTGCTAGCAAAGAGGAAGAAAAGAAATAAAGATTATCACATCCTCCCCTACAAATAAACAGATGAAAAAATATCTCATTTTTTTCCCTATTTAACAATGTGCACAAGGTTGGGCCTCCTACCATCTAATGTGACTTGATTCAATGCATATGTGGTTAGCTTATAGACTCAATAGAGATTGACTTTCTATTACATTCTCACATGGAATGCACATCCACCCACAACATTGTTTGGGATGCTTTTGTTTTCATTGTCATAAATGTTAAATTTCATATTTTGTGTGATTAAACACATGTCCTTTTGTTATTTTGCCTTCAATTTTTGGATCGATGGGTTGATATCATGCTCACCTTAGATGGGGTCTACATTTTGGTTGATGTTGTCATTTGTTGATCCCATTCAAATGGATTTAGTTTCATAAGCTACTATTTTTGAAGGAGAGGTTGTAGTGATTATGGTTCAATGCAAGAATGGGCTATATTACAATTGGTACTTTAAAATTTTATGTTTTTCCTTCTTGTCCTAAAAAATATTTGGGTGCTTACATAAGCAATTTGATGATTTTTTTTCATCCATGTGCTAACATGGCATGGTCAACCAAGGGCTTAGAAGCCTTCCAATGTTGATTTTCCAGTCATATTATAGGTGAAAGGTGTTAATTGTTCTACAAAGAGTTTAGGCCATTAACATATTGAAACAAATCATTGTTGCCAAGGAGACCTCATATAGGTTAATTGTTCTTTAAGGGTTCCCACCCATCCCATTGTTGGATATACTTCACACAATTGGTGAGGGTTTTAGGTCCTTGGTTGCTATTTTGATCCCTTTTGGTAGTTTCCCATTGTTGATATTTTTGGTGGTTCATGTTGGTGCATTTGCATTTTTTGGTGTTACCTTTTGGTAGGACATTGGTCCTCTTTTTTTGCACCTCCTTTTCCCCTTTTGAATGGGTTTTTTTTTAAAAATTTAATTTGACAAGGTTTTATCACAATATCGTTTTTTTTTAAAAAAAAATTATCTTCTGTTTGATTACATCAATGATAAAAAAATTCCCCAAATTTTTGCACTAGAATGTCAATCAATGAGTGTTAAAAAAAATTGACACATTTTATTTTGGATGTGAAATTTGGTTTTTAAAAGGTTTTGTGGTAAAAAATATTTTTCAATGGAAATGTGATGAATTAAGGACAATAACTTGTTTGTTTTGTTTGTCACATTGGGATCTCCCAAATTATCACACCCCCCTTTTACATTCTTGGTACCATTGGAAATCCTTGAATAAATTAAGGTGCACCAAGGTGGTTTTGTATTATTTAGACCTAAAATGCCAACGTTATTGAATATTCAAATTTTTTATCAAAATAATTTTTTTTAAAAACTAAAAAAAGGAAATTGGGGCAAGCCTTTGATATTGTTGAAAAATTATTGATGAATGGGATTTGGTGGAGGTGATCTTATAATTTTTAGACCTAAGTAAAGGAAATATGGAATTATGAATAATTTTCATAATTGGAATTTGATTCAACATTTAAAATAATCTTTTACACAATTTGGCTTCATTATCAAGGTCACACTTTGAGCAATTAAATAATTTTACTCACACTTCAACCACCAACAAAGGCCATAATTTTTTTAGTGTGACCTATGTTGTTGACCCAAGTGTGAATAAGACAATGTAACTATTTGAACTGTGTATAACCTTTGATGATTAAACCCAATTGTGAAAAAATAGGAAATAAAAAAAAACGAATTTCTAGCATTAAAAATTTTCCAAATTCAATATCTTAGTGTCCCAATCCACCCACCCCCCCCCCTAAATTGATTTTTATTCAATTTTTTTTAACAAAATTATTCAATATTCAAT
>Ga0209611_10012534_pt1 | contig 11898 bp, 5 predicted proteins | sample S1TSphgellanicum_3_FD_187693 | JGI IMG/M metagenome (GOLD analysis project Ga0209611, IMG submission 187693) | Host-associated microbial communities from peat moss isolated from Minnesota, USA - S1T2_Fc - Sphagnum magellanicum MG (SPAdes) (version 2) | ecosystem: Host-associated > Plants > Peat...
ATGATGGGGCTCACATTTGCACTTGACCTATTAATTTCCTTACCTTAAAACCAAGGTGTTTGTTCATGGTGGATTTCACAATAGAAATTTTTCACATTGTTATTTAGCTTGGAGGACCTTAACTTTAAATTTTGGGGTGGGGGGGGTGGGGGAACGGGTTAGGTATGATGCACAAATTAGGATGTTTTTATAATATTTTGTGTGATCTGTTAACATGATAAATGTAGGTTTTAATATGGTAATGCATAATAAAAAAAGTGTATGCATGTGTTTTTTTTGTTGGATTCATCCATGGCACAAGAATAAAAGACAAAGTTATTTTGTGGGATTTGGCCATTCTAAGATTTGGCAATTACTAGAATTTTTTTCACAATGGCAACATGTACATTGTGCACCCATTGCCAGCCTTCATGACTCCTCACCAAAACTTTACATTTTACACCAAGTTGTGAAGCCCAATGTGAAATTTCATAGGGCCTCAAAACAAAATACCATCTTTCATCATTAGTGAGGTCATGTTTTCATGTTGGGGTGAAGGCATGGTAAATTAGATTGAAAATGTTCCTTGCAACATAAATGAAAAGTAGATAGGAAATATGCTTTGATATATTGAATTTAAAAATATTATTTAATTCAAGAATTAATATGAGCATTTTTTTTTAATTTGTTAAAATTTTAAATAAAGAGTACATGTTTAAAGTATGTTTAAGTAGATTTATGAGAATTCAACAAAGGTCACAATGTATTTTATGGTCCTTATGTAGATTATAAATAGATGAAATATTATATTTTAATGTTTTTTGAATTAATGGGGCCCTAAAATGTACTTGTGGCTTTTCATCTTTTTCACATTTTAATAAAAGTATATCTAGCTTGTAGGGTAGAAATAAGTTTGAAAAAATATATATTGACCAATTTCAAACCTACTTGTTACTTACTTTTATTATATTAAAAGTTTTCAAACTTTATATTCAACTTACCATAAACCCAATGTAAGCATAGATGTTTTCAAATTGCAAAATAAAAAAATCTTCAACCTACTCTTTTGAGTTTTTAAACAAAATTATTACATTTTAAAATGAGATTTTAGGTGGACATACTTTTTGATATAATTTACCATGCTTTCACCTATCAATTGCCTTCAACAAATACGATTTCCCATTGCAAGGGCTTTCAGAGCATGCCAATGAAAATGCTCTAATGAACTTAAATGTAAAGTATTGCATAAGGACCTTCCACATAGAGAAAGGGCTTCCACTTATGACATATTCTTTTGTGTACAAAATCTTGACATGCTTTAGGTTGGGGAAGCCCTACTACCATGATCCTTTTTAAGTTTTTGGGCCCACAATATTGGGTTCCCATCTTGGGGCAACAACCTTCAAACTCGAGAAGATCCTTAGCAGAATGCCTTCCCCCAATACATTATTAGATCATGAGACATATGAGAAGGACAATTCTTATGCCTACTTTTTATTACTGGGATGGATCTTACACCTATAAGTAGGCATAACATGCCTTCCACTATCCCTCCCACTATCAAGGAATAGGCTTAACATCTATCCTCTTTTTAGGGGGGGATATTCAAGAACATAAAGTGCCTTCCAAATCAGTGATTTCTTTTAGGAATTTTTGTTTGTAGCCAAAGTGGTGATCATAAAGACGAAGAATTAGGGAAGAATTAGTACCATTCCACCATTGAAAGTTATAGAATAGTTGTTCAAACTTTCAGGTCTACACCAAGTGTTGGGCGGTTCTCGGTGGGTGACCTGGTTTTCAGATCGATTTTCACATTGAGAATTGACTGTTCTCATTTTGGGTGAAAACCGGGCTGAAAATCGATTTTAAGGTTCTCACCCATGTGAGAACTGACTTAGAAACACTGAAACCAGAAATTTTTAATAAAAAAAAAGAACCAGATGGGTTTTCACATGAAAACCCAAATCAGGTTCATAGGGTATAAAACAAATTTGGTTCATTGGTTCCTCTTGTTCTTCTTCTCACTTGTGGCTGCTACTCTTCCCCTCTTGCTATTACTTTTTTTCCTCTTATTTCTATTACTGTTCTTCCATTATTATTCTTCTGTCTTTATTGTTACTACTCTTCTCTTTATTGCTATTACTCTTCTCCTTATTGCTATTATTCTTTTCCTGTTGCTGTTACTCTTCTCACATGGTGTTGCTCTTTTTCCTTTGATGAAGTAATTAAATTATCAATTATTTAATCATTAAAAACTGATTTTAATTATAAAAATTTAATAATCAGGTTGTGAAAACTGAATGTGAAAATCGATTGTTTGTATATATGAGAATCACCCTATCTGAGAATGAGGTGAGTTTGAAAAAAAATAATTTTGATAACCTGATTGCCTCTCACCAGCTCAAAAAAGTTATATATTAAATAACCAATCAGGGTCTCATAACATCATGAAAAAACCAGAACTGATTGATTCTCACCCAAAGGAAAAAGAGAACCGCCCAACACCGATCGGTATACACACTCTGACTACCCTCCTCAGGGATTCAATCCCAAACTTACTGGGAGAGACTGGGTAGCAAGCCTTCTCCTATAGTTTTGTAAAAATGGCCAAAAAAAAAGTTCCCAATCTCAAACCCTAATATGTAAAATAGTTGAATTGTCTCATCAGAAAGTGGGTTAAGTTTTCTTATCTTTAAAAATTTACATTGATGAGACCTGCATCTTTTTATTGTTTCCTAAGATGAAAATCCCATAGCCCACACTCAAGTTACACTAGGTAACTCTTCTGCAGGCAATAATGAATGAATTATAGCGTTTATTACTTTCCTTTTTTTGTGGGTTTCATGCACATATTCAATTCCCTTCAAATTGACTGTGGTACTTTGCTAATTCTAGGTTTTCAACAGCCATAGGTGAGGGAAATTTTTGGAGAAATCATCAAATTTTTATAATTGGTCTTGAGTGCGTAGCTAAAGATATAGAAGGATGATTATTGTTTTGTACTTCATATTTAGAGCTAGATTTGCCTAAATCTTCTTGAAGATCAAATGATCACCACTTTTTTTACATCTTCCCATGGATGATTGCCACTTTAGCTACAAACAAAAATTCTTAAGAAAAAAATTTATCAGTGAGTAAGGGAACATAAGTGGTTACTAGATGTAAATAGGTAAGCCAATTGGTGGCTACTAGGTAGGTAAAGATGTGCATGTGAGTGGTTAGTACATAGCTAATCACCATGGTTAACTAGGGAACAGAAATAAGCATTTCCTGTCCAGACACCATCCATCCTTGCACTGGTGGGTGATGGTTTACTCTGGCCTTGTAAGTTTACATTGAAAATACATCCCAAAGGATGATGACAAGGGAGTTACAAATCCTTCAAAGCTTTTATTGGGAAAATATGGCGACTTTAGACTAGCCATATTTCAAGGAAAAAAAAAAAAGCTGAATTCACCAGATTTAGACCATAGCTTGTAGGATGTTGCCAGAATATAGCATGGTTCCCAAAAACAAAATCTAATTTGCTCTCTAGCTCGTAGCCAAACTTGGCTAATAAGTCCTCTTTTGGAGGATCACTAGTCCACCTTCCTCACAAATTTGACAAAACAAAACCCTGCAGTTTGCTTGCAGGTACTTACTACTTACATAGTAGCCACCTAGTATCATACTCTATTCCTACCTAACTAGAGGACCAATGATCAAAGTCAGGGCAATGATCACAGTTGCACAACAAAGTCTCCATTAAGTGTATAAGCTGGCTTTGAATTGAAGGCCTCCAGAGAGTCTTGAAGGCTTTTAATGGGTCAAACTGGTTGTGTGATAATTACTGGATCCATGTGTTTTGTCTTTATATGAAAGCAAAATTTAATGTGTCTGATATAGGGGCTCTCACATGAGTCATGACTTCACAAAATTAAGTACTTATTTTCTTTTATTTTATTTTGTATTACTTTATTTGAAATGTCAAGGGTTCTGTATTTGTTCTCAAGTGAGATCACAATGCAAACTCCAAAGTGAGAATTCTCACACTTTTTTTTAATTTGCATTAAATGTTTTTGTTTTGGTGGGACTAAGTTATGGGATTATTGACTCTCTAGTCAAGTCATAGCAAAATTCCCTTGAATGTATAAAGCTCACATAAATTAATTATTCCAAAGGCTTAACCACCCAACCTATTTTCACCCCAGAAACAGATGATATAATTTGGTAAGGATGAACCAGAGCTTCATCAAGCTCTAGTGAAATGGACAACTTTGGCCTTGTCTTGATCTCTCAGTCACGGAGTATGTTTGCTCAGCATGATGATAAGAGCATCTCCAATGGCAATAATGTAATGTACTATGAATGAAGTCCAGCCTCTACATATTGTGAAACTGAGTTTGAAGTTTGAACCTGCATAAATGCACATGATTTCCAAAAGGACCAATAAATGAAAATCACTACCTTTGATTGGTCAGTCATAATGATTCGTTCAGGTGGACACCCTTTCAATAGTCTCTCACTTTATGCCATTCAATTTTACAGGTTTATGGGTGCTCTCGACTTTTATATGTATGGAATGTTGTTTGCTTGGCTATTTTGCCAAGTTGATGTTTCCCATTTTGCTATGTTCAAATTGCCAAAAGGAAAGCACCCATAAACTGTACATCACTCTCATTCTTCATGTTTATGGATGCTTTTCATGCTGCCCAACATTTTTTTTAATTATAGACTGCCCAATGCCTAAAATTTATTCCTTTCCTGCTCAAACTTCTACCCAAAAAAATTTCAGGCTGCCTAACAAGGGCTCAACATCTTTTGGGGATTGGGGACATGGGGGTGGCAGGTGATTAGGTAGTCAATTTCACTTATCATCCGTTTGGATGATGGTTCATTGTTGCATTTACAACTCATTCATTTGCCTTAAAGGCCACAATATTTAGAAAGATTGGACACACACAAAAAAAACCAAAAGGAAAAGAACACACATACACACAAGCTCTAAATTGTTCAATTGCAGTTGAGAAAAACTTTAGAAGCTACCTTGAAAGAGTTTTCTCGAGCTTCAAAGAGTCACAGAATCAAAACCACCCCACCTTCTCCTTTGCCCCCCTAAAAAAAAGAATGAAACAATAAGCTGTTTGAGCCCTTCATTAGGCAGCCTATGAAGATCAGGTCAACTTGGCATGGATGGATGAATTTTGGTATGTCTACAATTAGCATCCAAGTTGACCCAATTATCATGTCTGTCTCTAATCAAGACTGCACCCCTCTCTTGCCCAAAAAAGGGGAAAAAATAAAAGATGTTTGGGCCCTTCTTTAAGCAGCTTGAAAATTGGGGGGTTTTCTTTTTTGGAGCAGAAGTTTGGGCAGTAAAGGAATAAATTTTAGGCATTGGGCAGCTTGTAAAATTTTAATGTGAGGCAGTTGAAGAGCATTCAGGCAGTCTGCAAGATGAAGTTGTCTTGACAAATTGGGCAATGCGCCATTGGTAATGTAGGGTTTAGGGTTCAAACCCTAAACCTTTGGCAATGTGCACCTGGTGACTTAGCAAGTGGACTTATCAACTTAGCAAAGTGGAGTTGGCAAAGTGGTGAAGTGGGTGTGGATGTAGACTTTTGGCAAAGTGAACTTGACAAAACAAGGAATGTCAACTTAGCAAAATAGCTTAGCAAATGGTATTCAATATATATGCTCTTTTAGTCTTGGATCCAGCAAACTAGATAAGCTTGGATTCCATCTATGACTTGAGCTGCACAAGTACTTGCATTTCCCGAAAAGAAATTTAGTCCTATGGTTCATCTCTCACATGTTTGTGATGACTTTGAGACAATTGAGTTTTGAAGGATTGTATGTATTTGATGCCTTCTGACGTAGTTTCAAAATGATCATTCTGTGAGCCTAATTGTATTTCTAATTACTCCTCTTGCCAGAAAAAATTATTGGACTAGCCATAGCCAGAATATGCAGATATTTCGACATGACTGTTGTTATGCCTCATGTGGACTCTAGTATTTCAGATTCTACCAAGTTTAGCATAGTCAAGAGTCGGCTTTTGAAGGTTCTTAGCAGTGTGTGGTTCAAAAGAGTTCATTGGGTCTCCTTCAATATTATGTGTTGTTGGATCTGAAAACTCTATTGTCTGATTATCAGGTCATCATTGGATCCTAGTACTCAATTATATGATTTCATAATGAAATTAATTTCACATGTCAATTTCACTTAAATTGCAAGTATGGAGGAACCGTTACCAATACTTCTGTAAGATCTTTTCTTGTGTTTGAAGGATGGCAGTTTGGGGACAGAAGCCACCACAGAGAGGGTCATTCAAACAAAGGCTAGCCATTCCCTTGTTTTGCTCAGCTTCTCTTTTTGGGTTCTATTCTTTGCTGTGGTTCTCTTCACTGACCTTGACCTGCAACTACATGGATGGTTGGTGTCGGGGCAGTGGTAGCAAGTAAGCAACAGTTGGTGCTGAGGCACCCCATTCACCCTTAACAATTTCATAGCTGTGTGTATCATCACAGAGCTTCTGCAGCTACTTTCTCTTGGGTGGTACTTGACACAACCAATTGTCATCATAATCTCTGCAATTTTGAATCTTCTTCAAGACCCACCTAGTTGTGCAAAATTTTCGTAGTCCTTTCCAATACACATCATAGCTCAAGAATTCACAAAAACATATGTCACATTAATATGAGTGGAATACTTTGTCACCCACATTGGTTCATATGTGTCAGACCTCACTCTTACCATAGGTGTGCAAAGTTATACTAAAGGTCTAGGGGTGTTTCAGCTTGGATGTAGGAGCTTTCTTTTTGTCCAGGCCATTTGTTGGTGTAGGATTTTCAGTTGCTCACACACATTCTCAGAAATTGCACAACCATGCACTGCTGTATATTGTCCCTTCACTTCTCTTTGGTGTATTTGTGGTGGCCGCCTCATGGTCAGAAGCAACACTTATGCTTGATTACAAAGGAGGAACAGCTCACAGCCATTGCTGTGAAGAGCAAGAATCATCAGAAGACTGAATCTTGAGTCTCTCCTTGATACTGAATGAGTCACCCAAGTTCATCACAAACCATGATTTTGTGAATCAGGATACATTCTTCACAGAGCGAAGCTTGGGTGCCGTATCATTATTTTTTGCAGGTCTTCTTTCTAGTTTCCTTCCAATGTAATTTGATGGAGAAGCTTGGTATATATCATTTGCTTTCAAGCATTTTGCGGGCTTGTTGAACTGGACCTTCAGAAATTGATTTTATGAACCCTAAATCCTAAACCCTAAACCTCGACTTTCTTTTGAAGAGTTTATAAGCCCTTTACTTGATTGAGTTCTTTTTTGAATAGGTTATTGGGTGGGTCATTGTGATGTGGTGCTCCCACAATGACCAATTGCTGGAGTTGGAGTTGGGTGGAAATAAGGCATTGATGCCACAAAATGCAATTTAGGATGAGTACAATTTTGATCCAAACATGACCTTTGTAGTTTTGTCTTCTGTAGCGTAGGATATCAATCTTTGTTGGATAAAGTTGAATCTTGAGTCTAATGCTACTTAGAGAGATTTAGAGGAATATGAAGGGAATTTGAAAAAATGAAAAAAAATTGGACTTATAATTTTATCCTAATAGATTATTGGATTGAAATTTTTTATTCTGTTGTTCAAAAAACTTGGATATTTAACGAACATTAATTATGTTGCAAAATATCTCTGATATTGAATCTGACACTATAATTTTTTAAATTTCTTTTTGATATCCTTACATTATATGTTAAATAAAAATATTAAAATTAAAAGGAATCAAAACCGACAAATATTGATAAACCAAATAACCAAAATTGGTGAATATTGAAGAAAACTTTAAACATTATTGGCCCAACATTGGTTCAAACTAGCAACAAATAAAATTGGAAGTGTTCCATGAAGTTCCCCAAAAAAAATGAACTCACAATTCATAGTGAGACTAAATCAAAAGTACATTGTTCCCCTAATATCTCCCTTGTACAAGGGAGCCAATAACTGGGGCAAGTTCTCAAACATGGTATCATTATCTTTTTTAACATACAAAAAAGGGTTTGAATATGTAGCCATTGTTTTGTGGTAGAAGAGCTATGTAGCAAGGTTGCTAGGAGGTACAAGAGCATCAATAATTTTCCAAATCTTGAAAAAAAGGTTTAAATCATCATATTTCTACAACAAGTTCTAGCAAGTAGGAAAAATATATAATATTTCTTAGATTTTTCCACTTTTTATCTGATCAATAGCCAAATTTGGCTAATGTTTCTTGTGAATGATTGCCAATTTGGCTACATCACCAAAAAAAATTCTTTAAAAAATTATGGGCCCCATTGTCGATCCCAACACTTCCCTGATGTCCTTCATCCTAGCACCACCTATCATCCACCCCATTGTCCTCATCACTCATATGTTGATCAAATAACAATAATAATAATAATAAACCATTAGAACATTATATATATATATATAATTTTTATTTGTTTGATAAAAAATTATTCTTTTTTTTTTTTTTTTTTTTATAAAAAATTTTTTTTTTTTTTTTTTTTTTGGTGATGGCATCGACCCCAATGTTCCTACCCTCCCTTTTAGCATTCCTTGTTGTCCCATGGTTCCTTTGCAACCCAAGAAAAAAAAACATTGAAAAGAATTCTTGTTCACCTCAACATCCTTGCCCCACCTCCCCCTATCATCACCCCCTTCTCCCTTGCCATCCCTTGTCATCCCAATTTCTCATGTCAAAGCTAACTTGTTAGCCCATGGCCAAAACTTCAAATTACTTTGGAAATAGTGATCCATTTTATTTTTTAATCACATGAGATTTTTCAATTTTGGGCTGTTTTTTTTTTTTTTTTTTTTTTTTGCTATAAATACTGAAAAATAGTTGACAAAATTGTTTGCAAATTGGATTTCATACCCATTTCATAAAAGCAAGCTTTTAAATTTTGAATTAATTTTCTATCACATTATGTTTTCATTAGCAAGTTATTATACCTTAGAATGACTACCACCCCCAAGATTATTTCATTAAGCTAGGGTGTTTGATTTTTCAATTTATTCAAATCCAATTTGTGCACATTATCTACATAAAGCAAGCTTTTATTTTTGAATAAATTGTCTATCACATTATGTTTTCATTAGCAAGTTGTTATACCCTAGAATGTCTTCCACCCCAATATCACTTCATTAAGCTAGGGTGTTTGATTTTTCAGCTTATTCAAATCCAATTTGTTCACATTATCTACATAGTACCACTCTTTAATCTTCATGGAAATACTTTATGCTTCTCATACTTAATAGTTGTAAGATTCTTAACAAGGGTAATTTTATTTTGGGGTTTCAAATCACCTCTATTTATTGGGTAGAATGTTTTATTATCATTAATTCATGATAGATTGTCATGTGATTTTAGTATGTAGGTACTATAAATTTTGTTGGGGTTCTAGAATATCAGTTTTGCACATTTACAATGGCACTTTTGTATGGTATGGAAATTTCAATTCAATATTCAAAGGTTGTAAAAAAACTTCAAGAATAATTTCACATATTCTTCAAATTTAGGAAGTAATTGGACAACCTTAAAGACCCACAAGACTTTGTTTTGTGTTAATAAGGCGCATGTTATAAGATGTGATTTTTCCTCCACAATATTAAAACAAAAAATAAATTTGGATTCTATAAAAGCATAACAACAAAAATAGTTCATGTACATTAATCTCCTTAAATTTATATTTTTCCTCCACAAAAGGTAAGAAAATCATCCTCATTAACCTCCTTGGAATAATTTGATGCATTGCCCCCAATATTGTGTATCGCATAGTCAATTCAGTCATATTTACACAAAAAGTCACATAGAATTCAAAAAACAAACCAAATAGAAAGATAAACTAAGAAATAAATAAGAAACATACTTCAGTTAGAGCATCTCCAGCGGTGCTCAGTATGTGACCCTGCGAAAATATTTTTCACATCCAAGTTTAGTTATGTACTCTTTTGCAACCCCACCTATAAAACTGAAAGGGGGACAGCAAATAGGTGGGGGACTACTAGTGGCAAACCACCTTGACGAATCATTATGATGGGCCAATGAGAAACACTGAGCAGCAGTTAGATCATATATATTACAATCTTTTATGCAAACGTGCTCAGTTATAAGAAGCCAAAACCATTTTCCTGAGCCAACCGGCATAAGTTGGATTTTCTTCATCCAATTTCACTGTACGGGATCAGATACCGAGCACCGGTGGAGATGCTCTTAGCTCTTAGCATCACAATGTCTAAAGACCTTCATCCGATATTCAATAAGAAACATGCTACATTTTTCACTGCAAGCATGTTAGATCTGTTGGGATGTACTGAAGTGGGTAGCAAGTGAGAGGCCACAGCCAGGGGGTTGAAGGCATAGCAGGCTCTTCAGTCAAAGGAAGAAGTGAAGATTCTATTGCAAGAATCTGAAGATAATGTGATTGTTGTATCAAAGTTGAAGAATCGATGTACAGAGATACTTTTTCAAGAGTTAATTGAGGTATGCGAACTGAGGCTCTGTTCTTTGTACTCAAAAGCGATCTGCCGTGACAATCTCAATGTCACCTTGGCCTCTGTGTTGGTAAAGCAGCTCACAGCTCTCACAGAGGATCATATTAGGTTGCAGCATTTCCGTAGCTGGTCCTCTCTCAGAACTCCTCTTGCTCACCTTTACATGTCCACCCTCTTTACAGTAGCAATTTGTGTTAGGGAGCACTCCAGGTATACCCTTCAGCTTTTGAAGCATGCTTTACTTCCCTGATCATTAATGCAGAATATGAGATTGCACTAAGTGAGCCTGAAGTATCAACACTACATACATGTGAGAACAGGATTTCTTACCCCTGGAGCAGTTCCTTGTTTTTGGTACATTTATTTAGGATTGTCAAGAATATCTTTCACTTTGTTAGATGTATTATTATTCACTGCTGTACAGCATCCCTAGCCATGGAGGAAACCATGGTGGTAGAGGGAGCGGATACAATGGGCCAGGGGGAGGTAGTTTCCACAGGCATTCTCCAAGACAATCCCCTGCTCTTCAGTTCAGATGTAAGCATCACTTTCAGTGTCTCCTGATTAGGTTTTTCAGTCCAGACCCTATGTTTGCTTATTGTGTCCTCTTTTTGTTTGTCTGCATCAGTTGTGTAGTTCTACACAATTTTCAGTGCACTCATCAATTGTGCCATAAAATTTCATACTTATTGTTCCTTCTCTTGGTGAATTGCAGTTGACACGCAATCATGCACACCACCACCAAGACATCACAGCCCAAGGTACAATTATAGTCCTAGCTTTTGACCTCCAGCAGAATTTGTGAGTGGGATTACCTGCAACTGTTAACACATGTTTCTTGTGTTTGTTACTCGTTCCTTTTGATGTCTTGAACTCGATGATTTGATATGATTTTCTCACCATCAGGGGATGATACACCTCTAAGGTCATGGACACGCTGCCTGATTGGAATGTTCAGTGTTAATTATAGCTAGTCTTTCAATTAGCTTGCAGGTGGGTGATACATACCAATCATACCATTTATGTCCCAAAACATGATGAGCATGTATAGAGCCTGGATTGGTACACACCTACAAATATAGGATGTCAGGTTACATTAGAATACCTTGGAGATTTCTCAATTCTCATGATAGTTGGTTATATTAGAATATTTTGGATTCTAGTTCTGGATAATATCATTGGACAGCATTTGGAACCTGTTACCTTGACACTTGCCAGGTGGAGCTCCAGCTATTCTTCTCAGCGGCCCTTATTGGGCAGATGCAAGTAGGCCCTAATTATCTGATATGGTTTGGTACTTGTACAGAGGAGATTAAAGTGTTGCCTTTGTGAGCAAATCAATTTTTATGCAAGTGACTGCTTGTTTGTTCAGAAATCGCATGGA
>Ga0209611_10012535_pt1 | contig 11896 bp, 9 predicted proteins | sample S1TSphgellanicum_3_FD_187693 | JGI IMG/M metagenome (GOLD analysis project Ga0209611, IMG submission 187693) | Host-associated microbial communities from peat moss isolated from Minnesota, USA - S1T2_Fc - Sphagnum magellanicum MG (SPAdes) (version 2) | ecosystem: Host-associated > Plants > Peat...
TGCAGTTCAAAAAAATTTCATTTTCATTGTTAGAAATGTCAAGTTCCATGTTTTGCACAAGTAAACACATGTTTTCCCAACGCCATCTCTCTAGTGATCACACAACGAATGAATATTGTGCTTATAGTAGATGGTACACACACTTTGGTAAACATAGTCACCGTTGACTCAACTCGTGCAAATTTTCTTTTGCAAGTCGCTTTTTATCAGGGAGTGGTTGCAATGATTGCAACTCAAGTGAAGACTGTGTCATATCACGACCAACACCTTGAGGATGATTTTTGTTGGAACCAATATACTCTCAGCTTAGTATCATTCATCCCTTGGATAGATTATATGAGGACTTTTAGTATGCATGGTATATTTAGAACGAATTTAGGTATTTGTAAATTTTTTTATTTTATTTTTTTGAACAAATTTGTTCCCTTATGGTGACTTCTATCTATGATTAACATTAGTTCTTCATGGTATCAAAGTGCACAATATGAAAACCAAAACTGTTTTTTTGTTTTTTTGGTTTTGTTTCTTCTTCAAACTAAGTAAATCAATAGTGTTTGAGAAACATCATGTTTACAGATCAAGGAAAAATCCACACTAGTACAAGAAGAAAGAACCACCTTGGTATAGGAAGAAATGTGAGAACTATGAGGAGTGGGACCAATGATACCAAGTTTCCTAAACTTGGACAGACTATGGACACAACCAAGGCTGGCTTCACCATCATGAGTGGAATGTTTCGGCCAAATGTCATGCTCTCAAAGGCCAATTATACCTCTATCCATGAGTCCTCTCACCTAAATGGACATTCAAATTATGGAGCTTGGGCGTATTAGACGAAACATGTTCTTGAAAGAAACGATATGTTTACCTACTCCATAAATCCTCCAAATGGCATGATGACAATGACAAAGGCAGTTGGGAGGAAACGAGCCATGAGCACATTCAACTCCAATTCAAAAAAACATTGAACTCAAGTTGATGAAGCGCTACAATGACCCTTCATTTGTTGGACAACCTTAAAGTGGAGGTCTAAATCTAATAATGGTGTTAGGCGAAACTAACTCATCAAGAAGTTTTTCAAGGTGAGGAAGATAGTTCGACAAAGAATAGACATTTTTTTTTACAAATGTGAAGGAAGTTATAGATCTATTGGAAGAGGTGGATGTTATACTTCCCGAAGACATCATCATGTATTACACCATTCAAAACCTCCCAAAGGAATACGAAATGTTCAAGCACACACTACTCAATACTCAACAACTACCACCATACAAGGAGTTGGAGTCCATTCTAATCAACAAGGAACTTCCCCTCAAGATGAACACACATGATGGTGCAGAAGCTATACTTGTGCAACATGACAAATTTTGAGGAGGATATGGTGGCTTCAGACCTCAACCTAGCTATGATAACAATCACATGCCAAACCCCAATGCATATGCTAGGAGCTACAAAAGAGGTCAGTCTTCCTATTTTGCAAAAATGCAAGCTACTTTTGGACATCCTCAACAACCTTAAAGAGTGGGAGGATCAAAAGCGCCAAGATTCAAACCCTAAGGCATTCATCAACATTGATTCAAAACATGCAATTACTATGGCATGCAAGGGCACTTAAAGTGGGAGTGTGAAATCAAAAACATGGTTGATTGAATCAAGGAGTTGGACTCCAAATTAAAGGTGAAGCATTAAGACAAAACACCCAGTTAGCCACACCTACATGCACATAGTGTTGAGGAAGCTAGCTACGAGGACCTAGAAGGTGAAAATACCCTGATGAAAATTTTGATGAAATTTTGACTATTGATTAGGTTGTAGAATCTTATGTAACGTACTGCCACTAATGAAGTCTTAGAATTAGTGCATAGTGATGTTTGTGGCCCTTTCAAAGTTAAGTATCTAGGATTAGCTCCGTATTTCATTATGTTTATAAATGATTTTTCTCAACAAACTTGGACATGTTTGATGAGGCTCTATCACAATTCAAAAAACTTAAAATAAAAGTAGAATCGATATTAAGAAAAAAAAAATGTTTATATATAGATAATGGTGGAGAATATATTTCATGTGAATTTTCAAAATATTTGGCAACAACTGGCATCTCTCATCAATTAACACAACCTAAGATGCCATAACAAAATGGAAAAGTAGAACAACGCAATCAATCTATACTCGACATCATGTAGTGTTTATTTCATGATAAGAAACTACATGGTTTCTTGAGGGGGGAAGTTATAGGTGTCACCATTATCTTTCTCAATTTGCAACCATCCAAACAAAGTCTAGATAAGACACCAGATAAGTTGTTTTATAATAAAAAGCCATCTATTGCCCACTCATGAATTTCTGGATCACTTGCCCACGTTTATCGTTCTATTGCATTGCATGGGAAGTTGGACCCACATTCCTTTGAGTGTATTATCTTGAGTTTTGATGATAAAATCAAGGGTTATCGCTTATATGACCCCAAGACTTGAAAAGTCATCATTTCAAGATATTCGAATCCAAGAATCTAACACAGTCCACACTTATTCACTCATGGAATTTGAATCACTGGTTCAATTTCTAGGAGGATTTGCAAATTTACCTACCACACCTACACAATTGTTACGCACATCAATGTGTAATCCATCTTCATCATCAAAATTTGCTGCTCCCATCATAACCTCGTTGGTGCCCTCATCACCATTGCCCACATCAATGTCTAATCCGTCTTCATCACCAAGATCTATTACTCTCCATCATGACCTTGATGGCACCTTCATCACCATAACCTGATGAGTCTTTCATTACCATGTGCTCTCCTGACCCCCCAATCGTGTAAACCGAATAGTAGAAAGTCAAGCCAACCAAAAAGCAGTGCACTGAACCCCACGGTGATTATAACAACCCACCATCATGAAGTCTAACAGGTGAACTACTCATCACCTATTCTCGTCGTGCACTAGTTTCAACATCAAACACTCAATTGACTCCTCCACTTTGTCGATCAAAGCATATCAAATAACCACCCAAATATTTGAGGCCTTTTTGGCTATTGCAAAATTTTCAATTTTTTTGGTTGAGGAAGGTGTAGAGGTCCTCACCTTCTCTGAAGTTATTTCTCATCCAAAATGGTGTTATGTGATGCGTGATGAATATAATTCCATCCTCTAGAACGACACCTAGTCACTTGTTCCTCTTCCTTTTAGTAAACAGGCCATCACATGCCAGTGGTTTTTTAGAATTAAACCTGGAATTAATGGACAAGATGATCATTACAAGGCTCATACAATTGCCAAGGGGTTCCAACAACAAACAAGGTTTGATTATTCCAAAACCTTTGCTCTTGTAGTAAAATGGGATCAAAACTATTTGGATTGTGAGTGGCCTTGCTGGACATTGTGGGTGGCCCATCCACCACCTTGATGTCCAAACTGCATTCTTGAATGGGGTTCTTGATGAAGAAATGTACATGGCTCAACCTGATGGTTTCACAATTCCTAGCACCGAACACCTCATTTGTCAACTTCATTGCGCGCTATATGGTCTTCAATAAAGCCCTTGTGCTTGGTACTCTAGAATGGATTCTTCCTCGCTCCAAGCCAACTTTGATCAAAAGTTGGGTTGATTCCAATCTCTACTACCATTGAACTACAAATCTGATCATCATTTTGATCTTGTATGCTGATGACTTATTTATCACAAAGAATGATGAGCAGGGAGTAACCTAACTCAAGTTTCAATTGATGGCACAATTTCATATGACAAATTCGGGCCTTATGCAAAAGTATCTTGGTGTCAAATTCAAGTACACTATTGAAGTGAGAAACATTTTGTAACCAAAATCGGTTTTATAACCAAAGTTGTAGAGTCTTCACTAAGGCAACGTACCTGAAACCGGATTTATGGAACCAAAACCGTATTTGTCTTAATCGAAACCAAATTTAGAGATGTTTATTTTTAGAACCAAAAATCTAAAAATGATCAATTGGACTTGTAATTAAGATTTTTTTTATAAGGTTTAAAAGGTATATATTTCAGTGGAATTTTAGTTTTTGGCTCTCTTGCCAAGAAGAAGATTGTACCAAGTTTTTTCAAGCTTAATGGTGGAGAAAGTTCAAACCTTTTAAGCTTTTTACCTTCTTTTTGAAGTAGTTAATGTTTTTTGCCAAAGTGGTATTTCTCCACAAGGTTTTATGCTTTCAAGTATGTTCATTCAATGTGTGTGTTTTTTCATGGTTATCTTTGTGTTGCCACTTGAGTTTAAAAGTTTTGATATCCAAGGTGGTTGTAGGTGTTTGCCCCCACTTCAAATCCGGTAGTGTGCTTCCCGTATTGAAAATTGTAGTATTCTGGAAATCTATTTGACTTACTGGCAATCGAATTTTGGTGGTCTTAAAGATCACCCCCTTGGACAAGAATTTATTAAATTTATGTTTCACTTACAAACCTAGTTACTTATCGAGAAGCCTTAACATGCACCACGCATGATCTCCTGTTTCACCAAACATCTTATGTTTGCAATCTCCTTAATGAATTCCAGATGGTTAATTCCACATTAGCTCATGTTCCCATGCATGAGAACACTACCTTTGATGTCACACCAACACTAAACCAGTCAACACTACTCTTTACCAGTAGATGGTAAGTAAACATCATTATTTGACCAAGATCCAACTTGACCTTCAATACACCATCAAAATTGTCAATCGACACATGCAAGCGCCTCAAATAGAGCATCTTCATGCCATTCAACAAATGTTTTGCTACATCCAAAAACACCCATCACTTGACTTCTTTTTTGGCGAGGGGGAAGATACCCAACTTTAAGGATTTTCTAATGCAAATTATGCATTTGGTTTAGATGACCGAACCTCCACAACAACTTAAATTTTCCTCCTTAGCTCTACACCGATTTCATGGTGTTGTTGGAAGCAAAATTTTGTTTCATGGTCATCATGTGATTTAAATATCGATTGTTAGCAAACTGTTGTTGTGAGGCCGTATGGATTCGTCAACTATTGTTTGAACTAGGACTAGACATGAGTTTCCCCACAACAATCATGTTAGAATGCCATTAAACTTTCTAAGAACCCGATTTTTCATTATAAAACAAAGCATTTTAAGATTTAGGATTTTTTATGAGAGAAAGTAGAAAAGAAAATAGTTCAGGTTGAATTTATCAATACAACAAAGTAACATGCTAATATGCTCACAAAGGCCTTAGGTCAAATTAAATTTGAAGCATGTAGAAGTAGATTTAGTCTAAAGAATGTTGAGTTTGAAAGTTAGATAATGGTCTAATGAGTTTATTATTAAGTAGTCTCTTAAAATTTTAATTACAATCAACAAAGTTAAAGTGTGTGCAAATGTGATTACATTGCAAATGGAATGATTTCTTCTAGTAAAATGTGAGGGAGGATGCTACTGACAACATAAGAATGATGAAGACAATGCTATCAATTGACGAAGAAGATGCTTAGATTGTGCTGATGAAGACACTGCTGATGAAAAACCATTGTTAACATCTTACTGAGAGATATTGTGGAAGAAGCAAATCTATGTTGCCTTATTGTTTGATCTCCTTCATCCACCATATCTTGTCGATCAAAGATGTTTATGTATGCTAAATATACAAGGGGGTGTTGGACCCGATATACTTTCAATTTAGTATCATTCATCCCTTGGATAGATTATGTTAGGACTTTTAGTATGCATGTTATATTTATAATGAGTTTAGGGTATTTGTAAAGGCTTTCTCTCTTTGTTTTTTGAATTGATTTGTCCCTTTATGATGACTTCTGTCTGTGATTAACATTAATTCTTCAATTTCATATTCTAGCAATAAAAATATTTCGATGTTTACACCAGCAAGTGGACGACTTCCTTTATCAATGTGCCAACACAGCATGGTCAATGAAGGGCTCTTGAAGTCCTCCTCTTTCGATTATATATTTCTTTTTATATGTAGAAGGTGTCATTGGCTCTTCAATGGGTTTAGGTTGCCATTATCTTGTGTTAGGTAGTTGTGGCAACAAGAAAGGCCTTTTTTAGGCTTGATGTCCTTCCAATTTTTTTGTCCATCGCCTTGCACAACTTGCTTCATGCTACTAGTGATGGGTTTAGGTCCTAGGTTTCATGTTTTCTCCTCTTAGGGCTCCCCTTTGTACGTCTTGCACTTTTAGATGTGGTATTTTGTCTGGATTTCGATCTTTTCTTTTTTCTTCTTTTGTTCCCTCGTTGGGTGTTTTTCCTTTATTTATTTATAATTTCATATGGTAAGTTGAAGAACACCAATATTAACTAGTCTACCATGCTTTCATATGTGAATGAATAAATGGTTTAATCATTATGCAATGAAGATGTTAATGTATATGGTGTCGTAGGCTTCTAAAGAATAGATGAAGGTTTTTGAATTGGGTCCTGGCCATGTGCAAAAAAATGAAACATTGAACTAATGATTTATTGTCCATATTTACCATTGCATATCGAATAACATTTAAACATTGAAGTTATTTCAAACTATGCCTTGTTGGGCATCAATTTGGACCTTAGTTTTCCATTTCATGTCTAATCAAAGTTATTTATAAAGTTAGCCAAAATGAACACCGAACAATTGAACTAAACATCCATTCTTGAACACCCAAAAATGTCACTACCTAACTTAATAATGACAAGGTACATTTCATGATTAAAAATACCTATTAACGCATGGCTTACATGGAGGCAATTAAGGCACATTACCTAGTGAAAACTAAAACCAAGATAAAGTGGGTAATACAAATTACCTTGATAAAATACCTTAAAAAAATCATTAAAACTTTTAACATTTCAAAAAAATTGTAACTTTTAGCTTTTTCTCATTGGCCCTTTTAGCCTCTTTTTTTTTTATCATTTCAACACATTTTTTCTCATATCATCTAGAGTTTAAAAATATTTCAAAAATATCCCCAAATATAACATAACTTTTCAACAAATTGAAATGTTTTTTCTCATTTAAACACATTTTATAGCACTACTACAAAAGTGGGTGTAATTCACTAGCCTAAATCACTATGGGACCTTAAAAATGAAATACGTTCATTGCATTTTAATGATTTCATCTTGATTAAATTTATTTCATTATAATATCACTATGTAAACATTGTGTTTCACTATTAATTGACATAATTCAATATTATAATTTATTGTATTAAATAGGTTTATTTCTATGTTTTTTTAAATACTTTATATATGCTACTTTATGACATACCTTACATTATTTTAATCTATTTTAGTTATTCTAACTTATACCCTACGTTATTATAAGTTATTATAGGCTTTTAAGTTATTTTAAAATAAATTATTCAACTAACCTGAGTCTATATCTTAGGTTATTTTATTTTAAGTTAATATATGTTATTTCAAATTACATTTTAGGTTATTCAAGGTCATTTTACTTTATGTTAGTATAAGTTATTTATCCTAAATATCATAACTTAAAATAATTTAAAATAAAATATAATGACCTAAGGTAAATAACCTATAATAACCAATAACAGCCTATGAAAATAATTTAAAATAGCCTATAATAGAATAACTACCAATAGCCTATGATAATATAACCTAAAATATTTAATAATAACTTATGATATAATAGTCACCAATAGTCATAACTTAACATGTAATAACTAATAATAACTTATAATACAATAGCCTAAAATTGCCAATAATAACATAAGGTGAAATAACATTCAATAACCAAAAGTAACATAAAGTGAAATAACCATAAATAACCAAAAATAATTAAGAATATGCATAAATAACTATAAATAATGTAGGGTGAAATAATTTAGATTAATGAAAAAAACCCTATAATAACTGAAAGTAGCTTAACATAAGTAGGGTTTATTTAATTCATTTATTAAACATTTTTTATTTCAAAAGAATGGTCATTGAAATGTTATTAAATAATGATATTCAAATTTTTTTTGTCAAATGATTTTACACTTTCAAAAGGAAATAAATGTAATTATGTACATTATTATATTTTTTAAAAAAGTAAATTCAAATCATTTGGTTTGGACAAAATCTTAATAAGATATGAATTTTCAAAGTTTATGTTTTCGTAATGTTTAAAATGAAGTATTTAATAAATAGAATGCAATGTAACATATTATCACAACAAGTGGGGTGGTTTAATGGTAGGAGTGTTTGCTTTCATTTTAAAGGTCAAGGGATCAGACCTCAGAAGTGGTGTGTGTGGTTAATAGTGATAAGTTGATTTAATACTCTCCTATTTAATTATTTAGAGTAGATGCCTAAATTGATTATGTGGTTTACTTAACCTAGGTAATGACATGTGTCAATAACTCATAGGTTGAAAATCATGAAATTATCAATAATATTATATAAAAATTAATTTAAATTTAATTGATTTCCATGTTACTTAGTTAATTAACTAACAAGTGAATGGCTTGGTAAATTTGTATTTCACTTGAAATAATCTTGTTTCATTAGATACTAATGAACCAATTCACTGTTTGTAACAATTGGTCCTTGTTCATTAGGGGGTTGATTAGTTTCAACACGGTAAAAATGTTCAAATTTAGTCAAAATTTAATGAAACCTAGAGTAAAATAAGACACATTTTGGTGTAGTGATAGACATAGCAAACTATATGAAAATGTTCATCATATCATAATCAAGGTTTTTTTTAATAAAAATACTTGTGAAAGGATTTCAAGTAAGATAACTGGCCCATCACTGATCACTTGCTATGACCGAATATTTATTTATATGTTCATAATATGTGCTTCATTTTGGGTGATTTAAAATGTCACAAGAGCATTACTTCAAGCTCTAAAAATCATATTTGAAATGCAAAGGAATAATGAAAAAATAATAAGAGAATTTTTTTTTTTCCAATTTACAAAATGTGTTTTTCTTTTGTTTCTTCTCTTAATTTTACCCCAACTACTTTCAAACCTCATAACTTTCTTATTCCTCATTCATTTTAAATGATTTAAAGCGTTATAGGAGTGCCACCTGATGTTATACAAATCATCTTTGAACTTTAATAACAACAAAGCAACATATGAGGAATTTTTTTGGTGTTCCAAAATTAGTCTTTGTGGCGTTCAATGGTTTTTTAAAAATTCTAGACCCCTCTACTTTGGGGGGCCATAACTTTTTCCATTCTAATATGTTTTTGATGATTTTTAGTGCCCTTAATGCATCAATAGGAGGGATTCAAGTTTTATTTGGACACCAAAAACAACAAAACACTCCCCTTGGATCCAGCCTGCCCTGAGCCCTTAAGTGTTTACCCTATTCTCAACTACCTTAATTTACTTTGAAAACTCCAATAACAAAGGCCCAATTCATGCCTTGTAAGTACTTTGAAAATCAATTCAACTTTAAAAATTAATGTCACCAATAGTCAAAAAAGAATCTACCCAATTTTCTTTAAAATATCCCCATAGTATTATTAACTTGTTATCATTTTATTTGAAAACCTCAACTTTTTGTGTATCTTGCTTCCATCCAAATCAAACTTTTTTTTGGATCAATTTTGGAGAAAAAACAATGGATAGTAAAACTAGGAATTGCACTCCTTTTTAGACCAGTTTAAGAGAAAAAAACCATTTTCATTCCTTTTTTTTTCCATTATTGTGTTAAAAAACTTCTCATTTTTGTCATTCAATTCCCTGTTTTGGCAAAAATGACTCTTATCAAGCCCAATTATGAAGACTCTATGTATAACTTTATTGTATTAGCAATAATATTGTCCAGATTTATGGCCAAGGTGAACCAAACCTACAAATGGTTCATTCACTTTCTTGAATAAGGCCTCTTAGAGGCTACAATAATAAATAAATAAAATAAATAAGAACACATGGCAAGGGAACAAAAGAAGAAAAATGAAAGGACCAAAGTCCAAACTAAAATGTCCAATTATCATTTGATGTCAAGTCACATTTGATCTTTTTATGATATGCGCTCACTTTTCTTTTCCGAACATGGCAGACTACCCATTGACTTAGTGGGCTTTTGTTTTTATCTAGCAAGGAATGAAGGTGGGCATTTTGTGCCCGCCTTGCAAGGATTATTTTTTTCAATTTTGTGATGTAGCCCAAGTGGAAATCATGCATAAGATGATTTAGCCAAATTTGACCTTATATGAAAGTTTAAAAAGATCTAGCATCCTTCTATATTTTTGGCTACATGCTAGAACTTCAAACAAAATCTAGCAAAATATTTAAAAAATTGGGTTTGTTTTTTCAATTTTGGTAACTAACAAACTCAAAAAGCACTCAATTCTCGTGAGTTTTAAAAAAAAAATTAAAATAAAATTTATAAATTAAAAATAAAAAGTCACCATTTGGCAACGTTTCACCCAAAAAAAAGGCTACCATAAACTTTACTCATCCCTTGACCCTAAAGTTAATATAAATAAATAAAGGAAAAACACCAAACTACGGAACAAGAGAAGAAAAAATAAATATTGGAAGTCCAAACAAAAAACAACATCTTACCTAAACCAATTCCCAATGAATCATTGTCATTGAAATTTAAATATTTTAAATAATAATTTCAAGAACATAACCAAACCAAGAAAGAGTGCTCAATGAACCATTCCTCACAATCTCATTACCTTGGTGATCCAATTTCAATTATAACACACCTTGTTGGTACACACAATATGGTTTACAACAACAAAAACCATCCACAAAAATTTCATTTGAACAAGTAGGTAAATACATTTCTTACACAAACTCTTGCTAAATAAATATTTTTTCAATGAGTGGAAGGCCATGTAGAACAAGAATCACAATAACATGAAGATGACAACTCCAAAATTTATTTAATATTTTAGACAAAAGGATGATCCATTACCAAATATGTGCAACAAAAGTTTTAAGCTTACTTGAATGCCGACCATCTATTTGAAGAAAAAATTGCAGGATGCAATTATGATCCAACTAAAACTACTTTGTTAGTTCAAATACCAACTTCTCTTTGACTATTGTACATTAAATCTTGATACATTATGATTGGCTCACATCCAAAGATGAATTTCATTCTCCTTTGGTCTCTTGTATTTACCATCACCCCAACCGAATATGACCACAACAAACTATAACTATATTAGGGAAAAGAGGTGAAAGTTTTGATCTTCAACGTTTGGAGTTGTGTTTGTAAATTGTATGTTTTCTTTGCTGCTTTAGAGAAATAAATAATTTTTTTTTTTGTAAGTTCACCATAGTAATTGCATAATCTGCAAGTCTGAATTGGATTTGAGGTTGAATTTGAGTAGGGGCAACATAACTATTGTAGGCCCTTAAAACTTTAACCTATAGTCATCACCCATTCACTTCTTTAGAAAAACTTATGATTTACACGAGAACTTATGAAGTGCATGCAATTACCTTGAATAACACCATTAGGAGGGTTGGCACATTCAAGAGTGGGAACATAAAGAGAAGCTACACACATATCCATTAAACCTCCCAAGTGATAATTGTGGTCCTAGGCTAGCATCCGATCAAAAATAATCTGAGAAGATTGGACTACTTCATTTGCTGAAACCTTGGTTGATAAGTACAACATTACCAATTACCACATTCCAATTATCAAGGAACATAAGTCTCAAGACCCAACATATTGCAAAAGAAGGGGAAAAAACCACTAGACTAAGCTCGATGATTAGGTGGTGTTTGATTCAATTCTCTAAGCAATACTTGCAATTGTAGTTGATTAGTGTATCCTCCATGTCAAATTTGCAATAACACCCCCATGTGCATTGACCAAGTGTGCAAATCTTGTTATTGGCTATCCTCAATCCAACATATATATGTCCTTCAAATCAAGCATATAAACATGGTGTATTTCAATCTAATACATCTTGAGTAGGTTATGCTTTGCAATCTAGTGC
>Ga0209611_10012542_pt1 | contig 11886 bp, 14 predicted proteins | sample S1TSphgellanicum_3_FD_187693 | JGI IMG/M metagenome (GOLD analysis project Ga0209611, IMG submission 187693) | Host-associated microbial communities from peat moss isolated from Minnesota, USA - S1T2_Fc - Sphagnum magellanicum MG (SPAdes) (version 2) | ecosystem: Host-associated > Plants > Peat...
ATCTCTCAATTTCTATTTGAAAACTAACAATGTCAAAAATCTAATGAGCAAAAAAATACCACAATTGGAAACAGAGACTCATGTTTCACTCACCACTCTAAAAAACATTTAATGTCCTTGACATCCACTTGAAACCTCTTAGACATTTATAACTCCTTGTTCACCACCTTTTTCATTGGTTCATTAGTTCTAACGTACATTTCAAAAATGTCCAAGCTACTTTCTTCATCGATTTGCATATCTACCACAAGTCCAAATTATGCCATAGGGTGGAAAATGTGGTAACATCTCAAAAGCATAGGAAATAAAGACCATTGATCATATTCTTCCACAATTGAAACAACATGTTCTCCACCAATAAGAGATGAAACCAACCTTAGACTTTTAAATCTAAGGTCTAACATAAGAAACAACATGTTATGTGTTCTTTTTTTTCGTATTTTTTAAAGAATGAAAAAAAACCATCTAAAACCCCACATATTTTTTTCCTAGCATTAAATGCAAACAATGACAATTCCAAAGCTACAACAAAATCATCATCAATAAAATCCTCCAAATTAGATGAAATTCCATATTCTTCTTTGAGTTTCAAATTCATAATGATTGTTGCATTCAAAGCATTAGAAAATAACCAATGCCCACAATATTGGTTCAACATAATCAATAATTATTTGAAAGATATGTCAAGTTAAAGATGGAGGGACACAGCCAGTAATCCTCATTGTAGTTTGTTGACTATAATAAAGAAAAATTGTTACCTTAAATTATAATGCCTTTTGGAATAGTATGATTTTACTTACAAAACTTGCAAAAATAAATCAAGGATAAAAAAAACAACTTACAATTTTACAAAAACTAAAAAGTAAATACTTGCAAAAATGGAACAAAAAATTAAATGACTCAAAATAAAACTAACCTAGTTTTCAATGGAATGTTTAGTTTTTAGGGCCTCAAACATTCAATGCAGGCTTTGTTCCATTCTTAATAGTTTTTACCATATTTCTTTGGTCAAGTAATGCATTTTTGCAAATATGTCTGGGTGTATTTAATAAACACATATTTCAAGTTCTTACAAACTTTGTCATTAGTTGTGGCATATTGGCATGCTCTGGAGAAAGCATGACCAAAACAAGTTCCTTGAAAACTTTTTTCCAAACCTAAAGTCTCACATTTAACAACAAACTTCAAAGGATTGGCCAATGAATTTAAATTTAAACCTTTATCCTTCACATATGCTATTATTTTATTTTTCAAACCATATGCATTTAAAATATTAACAAGATTTCTAGCCAACACTTGTCTTATAATTTTAATAACTTCAAACAAACCAATGGTTACTTATTTTGGTTCCCAATCAGATCCCTAAAAAATTATGACTATGGAATTGGTAGTAACATAATAACAATCATTTAACAAAAGCAAAACATATGTTACCTTAGTCTTTTCCACCAATTCAAACAAAACAGTGTGTGAAAAAAAAATTCAAGAAAGGAATTGCACACAAGGACATAATTGCATCATTAAATGATTTAACCACACATTCTCTACAAATTGGAAAGGCAAGTGATTTTTCACTATTAAAAATGCAAGATTTTTCGCAAACATCTTTTGCTCCACATCATCATTTTTAAAGGATCTTTTGAAGCAAAAAATTCAAATATGGAAGGATTGGAAATTTGAACCTTCTTCTTTGCAAGTTGTCTCAACATTTTATCTCCTTTGATTATTAATTTATTCTTGAAACTTTTTATAAATTACTAAATGTTCTACATCAAAAAAAATTTGCAAACATGTTATGCCACTTGTTTTAGAATATTATATTAGACCTTTCCTTAATTGTTTTCTTGAATTCATAGATACGACAAGTTGATAATGACATAATAAATAACGCATCATTTGAAGAGCATCAAGGTTTATTTTTTAAATTATCATTAATACAATAAAAGACCAACAAAATGCATTTTTATTATGAGGATGCCATTTTTCTTTCAATTTGCAACTATTACAAAATGTGTTTAGACTTCTTTTCATCACAATTTTTTTAAATTCTATTAATTTCAATTTGCAATTTTGGATTTCCATTTCTTTCATTATTTGATCAATTTCTATTTCATCATTTATGCATATTATATGCTCTTCATTTTGCATTGTTTGGTTATTATATTCATTTGACCCTTCCCTCTCACACAATTGTTCTACAAGGCCAAAAGGTGGAAAAAAGTTAAGGAAACAAATACAATGTGTTTTGTGTGATGTGATGATAATACTTTTATGCAAAACTAAATATGATGCAAAACATTTACAAGCAAACAATTAAAATTTTAAAAATTGTAAAATTATTTCTCAAAGGGTTTATGTTTTTCTCCAAAATAATTCAAAACAAGCCTTACACCACAAACTAGAATAAAAAATAATTAAAATAGAGGAACAAAACACATGAAAAAAAAATGAAAAAAATGAAAAAAATGTTAGGCTATCAACTTTTGATGACTCCCAACCCCCAACCTACAAGAGGGAATGGAAGGGTGTAATACAAGATCCTGTGACAAATAGCAAAATACGGGCAACAATGTGAAAAGGATAGTAGCAATGCAAAGAGGAGTGACAACGAAAGACCTTGTATTGGAGCACAAAGAGGATAACAACAACGCAAATAGGAGAGGAGAATAATAATGCAAAAAATAGAAGAAAACAACAACATAAAGAGGAGAAGAGAGTAGTAGTGCAAAAAAAAAAAAACAACAACAACGGAAAGAGGAAAGGAGAGCAACATGGCAAACAAGAAAACAAAGCAATAGTGTGAACAAGAAAGGAGAACACCAACGCAAAAAAGAGTGCACCAATGCACAAAGAGGAGAATAACACAACATGCAAAAAAGAAAAAAATCATGGGGCTTGGTTGGAGCCCCATTTATTGTAACTTTAGGGTTTTTTAAGGTTTAATGGTAGCACTCATAGTTTTTTTCTTTCTAACAGCCTACATTGGTGCCCACAATTTTTTTAATCCTTTTAACAGCCTACACCTTAAATTAACCCCTTTCATATCCATATCCAAACAAGGATTTGATATCTGCCCAAGATATCAAAATCTCAAATTCTTTTACCTTGTCCAAATATCATATGACCGGATCTCATAATTTTGAATTCTAGAATTAAGGATATCACTTTAGATGTCAAAAATTTTGATATCCAAAGGATTTTAGAAAAGATATTTTGAATGATATCCAATTAAGATATTCGGATTTCAAGATATCCGCCCAACACCGGTTCAAACACTCACTTCGAAAACCTCCAAATTAATTTTACAATGTCAAAATTAGGACCAAAGATGTTTTTCAAAAAAAAAAACCATGCAACATTAGTTAACATTACACCAAAAAATTGCATCTACAACTTCATTCATGACTAGAATCCCTAGTTGTATATGTTTTAAGAACTATAGATTACATAGTCAATTTAAACTTGTTGCTTATGCCAATGATGACTATAGTTTCTTATGTCATTTCATATCATTCTCATGATTATAATTATGGATGGATGATCATGATTTCAAAATATTATGTAATCATGGTTATTGAGTATTGAAATATTAAATCAAATAATAATCATGGAAGATGCATTTAATAATTGGATTTTAGTTTTTAAAATTAAAATTATATTTATATAATTAATTTCCTATTTCCATGTGGTAGTTTAGATTAATTTCAAAAATTTATTGTTCACTAATGAGTTGTCATGTGACAATTTATTCCTAATTAAAAAAATTATTGATCATTTATGGGTTGCCACATGGTAACACCATAGCCTAGAGTTAAGAAGTGAACATTTTTAGTCTAATCATGTGATGCCACATGGATGAAAACACAATTAAGTGGATTGTTTGGACTGTCGCAATTATAATTTTTTTGGATTATAAAAGAATTTAAAATGTAGAATCATATCAAACATTAAAATTTTCAATTTCTTCATTATCCATGTTGTAATAGACTTTAGTGATGATCTTCTTTAAAATGATGGATGAGTTTTGAGAAAAGAATGGACTCATTGTGGACTTTTGAAATGATGACATTATGTTTGTCACACACACACAACAAAAAATGTGGACTCAAAAAATATGTCACACTAATATCAAAATAAAAAATAAAAAATAGGCCACCATAAAATGAATATTTAAATTGTATGATGCATTGAAAATTTTCCAATATAATTTTTTTTCATATTAAAAAAATTAACTTGTCACAATTTTCGTCATTTTATATAATTGATATTCCATTTCACATTAAAAAATTTAAACTTTTCTCTAAATTTTTGACCAATCACATGTTTAAGGATATTTATAGGGTGGTCTATTAATTTTTGTGACCAAAACCATAGGGGATAATTATAGGATTTATAGTTTGATAATTATTTTGAATGTAGGAATTGTAGTTAGTGTAAGATGTGGGTCCAAACATGATTGGGGTACCCCCTTTGAAACATAAGGACTCACTCCTAGGACTTTCAAATTCACCTTTTTCTTCACATTTCCCATAAAATGTCTTACATTTCACATTTATTTTTCATGTCAAATGAAATAATTTTGTTTCAAATTTTATGTAGGCCTTTAAAGTATCTATTGTTTTCACTTGTGAAAGTGAGTATATTAAAATTTATTCAATGTGGTCCATGTTCTATCAATGGCCCCAAATTCCTAGAAATTTGATTTTTTGAAACTTTGTACATTGCAATAGCGCATTTGATTCTTGTTACAATCATGCACTTTATACACATTAGCACATAAAGTGTTTGATTTTTGGGCCAAAAAAATTTGGTTATACATTCTTTATGATTCCTTGAATTTTTTTTTTCATGAAACAAAGTATTAGATTTTTTTCCAAGACTTGATAGGAATCCTTAAACTTGTTCAAATTTGACATTCTATGCATGGAATAGTACCTTTGTAATGTATCTATCTATAAATAAAATCAAAATTTTAATATGAATGTGTTGTTAAGTTTCAATGACATGTTTAAATGAGATAGTCTTTTTGGGTACCCCAACCATACTTTGACCCATGTGGACTCTTCAAAATGTCAAATATGAGCTACCTAACCATGTTTTTACCCACATAGAAACCAAGGGTTAAAAAAATCAATAATTTAAAAAATATAAGTTATGTGGCATAGCTTACAAATATGACATAAGCCACTTAAATTAAAAGCAAATTCACATAAACTTGTGTAATCCTAAGTTGCAAGTGTGAAGATTTGAACCTTTTGCCTAAATTATGAAAGTTCAAGTTTTTAACCATTACACAAATTTTTATTTGTAATATAATTAGTTGTCATAAAGTTTAAGCATTAACATATTTTTGCCTAAGCTAACATGGGTTGACTTAAACTAATTTTAACAGCCCACCAAATTTAATTTGAAATAAATTAGCTTAATTTAAGCCTCCTTAGTCTATTATAGGAAAATTTAATATAACTTAAGGTTATTTAAGTTAAATTTATTGGTTAAGCTTAAGCTAGACCTATGTTAAACATAAAAGTTAAACTTAAAGGCTAAATCTAAAGCTAAATTTAAAAACTCAACTTAAAAGTTAAACCTAAGCTAAATTTAAAAGTTAAACCTAGTTTAAATTTAAGTTAAACCTAAATGTTAAACCTAAGTTAACCAAGGCCAAACTTAAGCAAAAATCAATGTGAATGTATTTTAATATTGGTTCCAAGAATTAAAAACATTTAATGACGTGATGTTGGATTAAGTCAAATTTTATAGTTCATGTGAAAAATCACAATATTGGAAATCATATTCAAAATTAATTGATGATTAGAAGTTATTCTAAATAATTAATTTTTCTGGGTTACATTTTGAAATATTATATATATAATGATAATTATGGACATTTTTTTTTAAGTGCATGCACCTAATCGACAATTTTTTTCATATAAAAAATTCTCAATTTCTTGAGATGTATAATGCATTTTGATATTTGGTCAAACATGGTTTTGAAATCAAATCACTTGTTTTAATTATGTAATTGTGAGCATCATGACACAACCTAATCATTTACTTGAAAACATGATTAAGAACATGATTTCATCATTAAAATTTATTCATAGTTGCAAAAATGTTAAATCATGTATGTCACCTTTTGATGTATTGTGAAACTTGAATTGAAATGTTTGAAGTGTGCAATACCTATATAATGTTTTTGTCATTATAATCCTTTTTTAAAAAAAATTCATATATGTTAAGGTGATAGTCCTTGTGTCATTTAGTCCATTCACATAACACATTTAAATCATCAAAAGTATGGAAATAACATATATGACAACAATGATAATTGACATATGATGATATTAATGATTTAAACAAATATCATGCATATTGTTGGCACAACACTAAACTTCAATTCTTTAAACAAACAATTATCTACTAAAGTTTTTTTAAAAATCATGTCCCATATTGAAAATGGAGGTGAAAACAATTGCAAACAAAAGGAACCATTCAATTTCAATATGTTTACTTAAAATCTTTAAAAATTATCCATGTGAAATTAATTAATAGAAAATGACCTTCATTCTTCTTGCAATATTATATACTTGGTTTCATGTACATGTTTTGGTAGAACATGCAAGTTTTTGTTTAATGTATAATCATACCATTTAATGACCCAAATGTATAAGTTGATCAATATGGAGTTTATGTTTAACACATGGTTGAAATTGTAGTTCATAAATGACAAGAATTCACAAATTTAATGTGAAGATAATTATTTATTTATCTAGTTGTATTGAAAGATTCATTGGATTGAACACCAAACACAACACCATTATCAAGAAAACTTTTGACATCAATATTTAACCCATTTTGTGACCCATGATTCAAAATAAAAAATTTGGATCAATTTAAGGATATGGAAAAAATTGGCCATATTCAATGGTATTAATGTTATTTGTTGTAGCAAACCTTTGAATCTATTTTACAACAAAACATTAAATTATAAAATCAAGAGTTGAACACATGAAATGAAGTTTATCATGTGTTTTTATCCATGTGAAATTTTGACAAAATTTGTGATGACCTTAACATGGGTGTGAAACCAACAAGGTGTGTTATACACAATGGCCCTTCCATTAATTTAATATCAACAATTGATATTGTGTGATAAATTAATTGTAGATAGGGGAATTTTTTTAAATAAATAGATTTTAATGTACATCAACATGTTGTTGTAAAAAAAATTGTTATGATTTTTTTTTCATTTTTACACATTATATTGGTTATGAAGTAGTTAAAAGGGATTTCACATTAAATGATGACATGTTCTAGGAATGTATTTAAACATTTACAAAAGTTTTACCAAACCAAAACCAATAGGGAAATGTTTAAACACGATTTTCAATTTTTTGCAAGTCTAGTGATTTTTTCTCAAAAGAAAAAAATGATCAAATATTCCCTTTTCATATTTAAATTTCACATTTGTGCAAACCAAAAAAAAAAAAATTGGCCATGACTTGCATTGGAATGTTTTCATTCACATCGTCAAAATTTGAAAGAATTACATGAATTTTTGCATATGATGAATGCCATCACCAATTTTAAAAAAATTAGTTTCATATATATTTTTGTGAATTATGGATTGGTTACAAAGTCATTTGGGGTGGGTGCACATTTGAGGAGGTGGCAAAGAAAACAAAATGTCAAAAAATGAATGTGAATTTTTTACAACCAGATTAGGATGAATTGTCTCACCTAGTTTCTAGGGGGCAAATTCCCTTGCGCTACTATACTCTATAATGATTTTCAACGTAATATCTCTGCCTTACCAAGCAAGGCCAATAAAGATAACAAAATGTCCTTCTCAAGATGAAGGAAGTTGGATGCTTCCAAGTGGAATGACACCAAACAAAAAATGATGATTCCATGTGATTACAAGAGAATGAAGACACATTCTTGCATGAAATTGAAAACATTGAAGTCAAAGGGTTTGGCACTTTCAAAACTCCCAAATGCATTCCCACTTTGAGAAGTTTGGAATCTTCAAGCATTTTGCAACTTTTGAATAAGGTTTGTGGGATCAATCCTTATCAAATTAAACCTTTTTTTAACCATTGCAAAGGTCTTAAAAACTATGATACTTTAATGGGTCAAATTGCAAAGAGAGCAGATCCTTACAAGGTTGGGAGTTGAATTGTCAAAATGATTTTTAGTCAATTATTTGATGTTTTGAAAGGTCATATCATCATAGATTAAATAATGTGATATGTCATGAAAAAAAAAATTCAAGGTCTAAAAAAACTTACTATCAAAGTTTTGAATCAAAGTTCATATGAAGGAATTATGAACATGCAAAATAACTAACATGATTCATTTGTAATTTTGAAACTTGCATTTGATAATTTGAGGAATTTACGTTGTTTTCAATAAAGTCCCCATTGCCATCTAAGGAGTTTACTACAAGGAAGAGGGTGATGATTCTTTCAAATATGGTCATGTGAGTCTAATGTGAGTTGAAACAAGTTTGTGACCTAATTTGGTTCTATACATTGAATATACAATTTCTACTGTTGTTAGGGTTTAATGAAGGCCACCACTTGTAACTAATGTTTAACAAAGGTTATTAGTGTACATAGGTTAACTAAGGAGCGTTGTATTAGCAATGCAATTTGGGAGTTGTTACGCATATGCAAATTTGGTGACGAGAGGTTTGCATGGGATGGAGAGGAGGGCGAAGATGATGTTTTTTACACCCCACTAGAAAGCCTCGTAAAAGAATATAGTAGTTGTAATCTTGCAGTAGAAACAAGCCAAACTCATTTACAAGTACATGGTTATGTGCATTTAGAAATTGTAAAACAATTACTTGAGTTTGAAACTTTTCCATCTATAAAATCACCCTCACATAAACAATCCCCATCAAAGAAGAAGTCGAAATTAATAATCAAAGTCCTAGATAGGTAGCAAATTTCCAAAAGACTTATGTTTGATGATCATCAGGGAAGGGGCCATAGATTCCTTCCCCGCATTGTAATAATTCCAACTTTCAATTTATTCCACGATGACAATGAATTCTAGTTTTTTGGAAAAACCGATTCACAAAATCATTCTTACAATTGACACATGCATCCTGTTATATAATACTACACTTGAGTAGGAATCATACTAAAAGCTTTTAGGTACTAATCAAAATCTATCATCACCTTGAGGCCAATAAAAAAAATGTGAAGTTGGGCATTTTAGACATTGGTAGCTTCAGTGTCATTGAGATGTCATGATGCCACCACAACCACTAAAAAAGGAATCCAAACCTCTAAACAAAAGCACTCCAAATGGCACATCAGTCATGAACCTTTTGATACTACCTGCTAGGTCATGTTTAGCCACACCCATATAATAGATCTTTTTTAATACTAAATCTACAAGCTCAAGTAAAAATTCCTTATTTTCTATTAGACTTTCTGCATAAATTTCACAAAAAAATTTGTGTTCTTGAAGCTTGTGACAAATCCTAAATAACATGGATGGAGAAAGACAGACAAAAACATGTTCCAAAAAGTCAACAAGATGAAAAAAACATGGGTGGAAATCAATCACCTTTTTTAAGGCAACACAAAGCACAACTAGATCATATGGAGTGTAAGGGATGATGCACTTTGAGTATTGAGATGGGTTGAAATATTTGCGAAGTCCTTCTGCATGCATCAAATATGTTCAAACAAGAATTCCAAGAAACTTCAACATTTGACATGATCAAACATGGCCTAATGGAATTGGGAAATTAGTTTTGAAAACAAAAGTTTAAAATAGTTTGCAACAAGAAGCCTTGATTTTCATTTAGGTTTCATAGCATAAAGTTCTTGTTTACTACTGCTTTTGACATGATTTGTTGGAGTAGATGTGGCCTAGATGGAAAATCTCAAAACATTCACAATTGTACTTCAACACCTTCATCTCCGAGGCAAAGCACATAGCCCCTACACCACAAAAAAACAAGTAGATGATGAAATCTCAATCCATTTTGTTGATCAAATTCTTGCCTACAGTTTTCTTACTTCAATTTTAGAACAATAAATATTGTTGCTACAAGTTGAAATGGAATTGCAGGATGAAAAGTTGATGGAGCTAGTACCATCATTTCCGTAGCCTAGATAGAGTGGTGTTATGCCAATTGGGTCATGAGTAGCTATGAAGGACTTTCATAGCTCATGCATATAGTTTTAAGTATAGGAGAATGATGACAAGTGATGACGAGTAGCACTTGTCATCGTTCTTTCGGTCATGCAAGACCACCACATAAGCTCTAAGCTACTCAAGCTCTCTCTAGGCTGGAAGCTCTAGCAATGGAAGTGAGCGCAAAAGGAGATGGGTGGGGAGGGGGTCTGCAGGATGAGGGAGGTAGGTGGGTTGGTAGTAAGAAGGGCGGTAGGTGCGTTGGGGTAGCTAGGAGCTTCCAAAAAAAAACTTGGGGTCAGGGACGGGCCAAAATAAGTGACCATAATGTGCACCATAAGATGACAAGCCACTATTTTTTTTTTTTGGTAGTTGTCCACCATTGCAGAGGGTGTCTTACTTTTTTACAAGAGAACATAGTTTGGGTGATCACTAATTTTGGGGGGTTAGGGTTTGTCGTTCTTTGTTGTTCCCATGGGGTTCCCGAAGTTCCCAATTTGTTCCCCAAGATGTTCCCAATAGCACCTCAGTTTTATCTCATATGGTTTGCCCAAAGTTCAACTCTCATGTATATAAACTGAAAAAGGTGGGCAAGATGGGAGCAATTTTTTTTCATTTTTCCTTGGTTCCCAACATGTTCCCTTCAAGTTCCCAATGGGTTCCCATCAGGTTCCCAATGTGAAGTTAGACTTGTGAGGCACCCCCAACTAATTAATATGAAGCAGAATTAAGTACCTCCAGGGACAATAGCTAGGGTGTTCTTTGCAAGGGGTATTAGCCCAGGCCAAAAATGGCGACTAAGTCTTTTGTGAAGAAAAATTTCATGCAGCCAATGGGAAGGCCCAAGCATGCACTCAAGGTGCCTTCCTTTAAAGTTTGGGGGAGGGCCCTGTGAAGGATTTGTTTTTTCATTTTTCCCTGGTTCCCACTATGTTCCCTTTAAGTTCCTAATGGGTTCTCACCAGGTTCTCAATATGTTCTCCAAGTTCCAAATGTGTTCTCCAACATGTTCTCCATAGCACCTCACGGTTTATCCCAATGCTTTTACAATTGTTGTCCTCCTTTCACGTTTATAGGTTCGGCCAAAGGGGAGGAACTCTACACTTCAAAATAGAACCTTCTACTTTGGGAGGCCTGCATAGTTTCACTTCTTTTGAGGGATGGGCCAATCAAATTGGCTCGTTGCAAAAAAATGAAATAATAAAATAATAATAAATAAATTGAACTTGGGAGGCATCTCATATGGCATGTCACGCAGACGAAGTACACCAAAAATAACAAACCGCCGCCCTTCAGATCCGTAGCCTAGATTCAGGCACGTGAATTGAACTCGTACTTGCACACCTTCCTCAAACCCTAACCCTAATTCCTGCAACCTTAACCCTATTTCCTGAACCCTAACCCTACTTCCGTGGAACCTTAATCGTACTTCCTGAACCCTAAGCCTACTTCCCTGGAACCTTAACCCTACTTCCGGATACCCTGCCCCTAGTCGACTCCTCGTAAGCTGGACACTTGGACTTGCACCGCTTCCTCAAACTTTAACCCTAACTCCTGGAATTCTAACCCTAATCAGCTTCTAATCTTTACACTTGGACTTGCACTCCTTCTTCAAACCCTAACCCTGATCCCTGGAACCCTAACGCTAATCGACTCCTCCTAGACTCGACGCGAGTGATGAGAATGATGAAGATGCGAGCGAACTTTTTCTTCGATTTTTGATTTCCG
>Ga0209611_10012544_pt1 | contig 11885 bp, 11 predicted proteins | sample S1TSphgellanicum_3_FD_187693 | JGI IMG/M metagenome (GOLD analysis project Ga0209611, IMG submission 187693) | Host-associated microbial communities from peat moss isolated from Minnesota, USA - S1T2_Fc - Sphagnum magellanicum MG (SPAdes) (version 2) | ecosystem: Host-associated > Plants > Peat...
TGCTGCTTTCTTGTCCCTTAACAGTTGCCTTGCTTGTGCTGGATGGATTGGGTCTAGTGGTCTTTTGTCAGTGTCAAGTACAAAAACTTTGCACATAAATGTGCCTCCTTTCGGGTAATGTGAGCTTTGACAATGTTATGGGTCGGTACTATCCAGACGACACTTCCTTAACCCCTTTAAAGATGTTTAATCGTCCGGTTCTAGAGCAGGGGACTAGCTACGCATCCCCTGGTAGGTCTTTAACTCTTGCCCATAACGTAGTACGCGAAGTACTTAGTCTGGTCAGATTAGGGCTTTTTCAAGCCCCCGGATTCATCCGTGGGGTTTCTGACACCAACTGATTTAAAACGGCTTGATGGACACATAGGATATATATGTTGTTCAATTGAATATCCTAATCCTTGGTATTTTGATAAGGCAAGATCTCAAGATACTCTATTTAAAGATTGGGTTGTCTTATTTATTAATCCCCAGTATCTCTGGACACCTGGGACTCTTTTCTGTCCAAGAAATGCTGCGTCTGATTATGGTAGTGCTGTTGCTGAAGGTGAACAAGCCTTTATGTCAATGTTTGATCGATCTGTATCTGGTGCTGGAGGAATGACGTTTTCACGCCATCCTCAGCATTTAACCTCTTGTCCGACTGATAATCAAGCTGAAGTTCTAGTTCCAGACTTAATTGGAATCTCTGACATTACGGGGATTGCAATCTCCACTGAAGAACAGGCAAAAAATGAGGCAGCACGTCTAGAAATTTTGGGTATTTCAGAAGATCAATATAGATTTATAATAGCACCTGATTTATTTGATAAACGTAAGTTAAGTAAGTTGATTAGGTCAGGACAGCGACCAAATGAAATACCTTGGAATCCAAGGGAGGAAATATGAACAGCAATGAACAGTATATAAATACAATCTCCTTAAGTGCAAAAGGACAAGGAGCATTTCTTGCTGCTGCTGTTGGTGATGCACTGGGATGGTCTCAGGAATTAGAGGCTAGAAGAATTGATAAAAAAACTTTCTCTCCAGCAGAATTTTTAAGCAATGGATTTAAACAATGGGTAAGGCAATCAGGTGGACAATACTACCCCCATCAAGAAGTAATTCTTCCAGGAGAATATAGTGACGATACACAGTTAATTCTCTGTACTGCCAGAAGTTTGCTTTATGGAACACATTGGTGGCATCATTTAACTAAGCAAGAATTACCCACTTGGACTTATTACGAACGTGGAGGGGGAGGAGCGACCAAACGATCTGCAAAACAATGGCTTGCAGGAATAGAGCCTTGGTCTTCTGATATTTCGGGCAAAAACAAGCAGTATTTTGATGCTGGAGGAAATGGTGTAGCGATGCGAATACTGCCTCATTGTTTGTTCAGCGTAAAAGAAGAAAATTTTGACAAACTTGCAAAAGATATTGTCGCTAATGGTGTCACTACTCATGGTCATCCCAGAGCCTTAGTAGGTGCACTTGCGTATGGTTTTGCTGTTTGGATAGCATTGCGAGAAACAAATACTCTAAAATATGGCGCAATTATTGAAAAAGTTTTATCTGAAGTAAACTGTTGGTCTGCTTTACCGAAATTAAATGATATTTGTCCAACTTGGAAAGATTCTGCTCTACAGACAACTAACGGACAATATGAAGAAATGTGGCAAGTTACAATTAAGGAGATGCTACAACTTCTTGAATTATGCCAAGAGGGTATGAAGCAAGGATCTCTCCCAATTGAAAAAAAGATTCTTACTCAACTTGGATGTTTTGATAAAAGAGTGAAAGGTGCAGGAACTATAAGTGCTGCTGCTGCTATATTTCTAGCATCACGCTTTGCAGCTAATCCACTCTATGGACTTTTGGAAGCAGGATTTGCTAGAGGATCTGACACTGATACGCTTGCTTCAATGGCAGGTGGAATTCTTGGTGCTGTAGCAGGAATTGAATGGTTAGGAAATTACACAACAAAAGTTCAAGACGCAAACTATATCCGAAATTTAGCAGAATATTTAGCTATAAACTATAACAAATTACAAGTTAAACAAGCCAATGATATCATTGTAAAAAAAGGAAATTTAGAAGCTTTACTAAAGAAAATAGAAGCATCACATTCTACTAGTAGAATATTGTTACCTGATGGCAGAAAAGCTCAAATATCAGATACTATAAATCTTCAATCTATGTCTAAATTAATAGTAGCAAAATCATGGAGATTAACTACTGATGATGGACAGTCTTTATATATAAAAAAAATTAATCGTATGAAAAATACTTTAGAAAGTGGCTCAAATTTAAATATTCATAATCAATCTAAACAGAATCTAGAGTTACAACCAGTTAAAGTTATCCAATTGGGAATAGAAATTCCAGTTACTAATATGGATAAATCTCGTTTTTTTTATGAACAAGTTTTAGGAATTAAGGCAGAACAAGAGTCAAAAACTTTTATAAGATGCGGGAGTATTTTGCTAATTAATTTAGAACTATATAAAAAGAGGACTAGTATTTCTTCAGAATACAATCAACCTATTACTAATGCTATTGACATTGTAGTTGCTTCGATTAATGAACCTTACAATAATGTAGTTCAAGTAGGAGCAAGAATTGTAAAAGACATTTCTCAAAAGGATGGAAGACGTTTCTTTTCTTGCTGCGACCCTGATGAAAATATTGTCATGGTTTATGAAGTAAAGTTTTGATTACAAGTCTCAACTGATTCACGAATCTAGATGCCACAGTACAAGGGAAACAGGTAGCAGCTAATTAATTTTAGATTTTAGATTAAATCCTCCAATCTAAAATCTAAAATTTTCACCCAAACCCCGTGGAAAGTTTCCTGGCTGACCCAATGCGGTTTGTTTTGTCAGTCCCACTCGTCTTGACTAGTACACATCGGCGTAAGTTTAGATAGGGTTGTATAGCTAGTGAGATTGGTGTTGATACAGTCATTTGTACCCTACCTAAATTTACGCCTTGGAGTACTAGTAACGATCGTGGCTGTAGAACTGGAGCCTTCCATAACCTAGAAATTGACCGTGGGATTTTTCACCCAGGGGAAATGCTGTCACCCCGAAGAGATAGACCCCGCTAGAAGATGGATTTTCAAATGGTTTCAGAGCAACAGTGATGCTGCCGGATGAGGAAACTGGTGGGTCAAAACTGAGGGTTACAGTATGAGTTTTTTCGTCTCTGGTTATGTCTTTGATGCTTAATTTCTGCTGCTCATCAGATCTTGTCCCCACAAAGGCGGATGTTTTTCTTAAGTCAAAGTCAATTTTGTCTACCCCCTCATGCTGGTTAATGGTGACTTTTTCTAAGGGTTCGCCTGCATCATTTGGCACATCTATTGTGAAATAGTAGGTTGGGCTGGGTACCGCAACGTTATCATAAGTAGTTCCTGAATATACAAGGCTAGGAGTATGGACAAAGTACACTGTCCCGTCTTGCAACTGGATTGCTCGACTTGGGCTAATTGCAGTGCCACCGATGGCTGTAATCAATGCTAAGGAGGTACTGAATAAAATATGATTTCGCATTTTTTTATTTAAAAGGTTAATTTTTGGAGTTCTTCACTACTTACTATGTTAGATCGCTTCCTGAGGGGCTAAAAGCCTTATCTGATAGTAGTTTTCAGGAAATTTGTATCCATCAAAACATAAGTATCAATAAAATCCTTACTGAATAAGGTTTTCAGATGAACGAATACGGAAACATGATTTTTGCTTGACAAAATATTTTTTATGATTTCGTAATCTTACTTAAATATCACTTACTTGGTGCTGGTATCGGATTGCTATTTAATCTAGGAAAAACTTTAGGTGTGCCTGGATTCTGGTCCTACATCTTCGCTGAATTTCTCATTCAAGACACTTGCTTTTTTTACAGAGTTGTGGAAGACTTAGTTTAGTAAAAACTACTGTAAGTCAATCAAGTTTTAGTATTTAGTCTCTGATAGGAAAAGACCGTTAGTAAGTAAAAGTAGCGAATACTACTGTAACGGTCAACTGAACTTTGCATAGGTAATAGGTCAATGGTAAAAACAATTGATGAACAAACCAAACTAGAAGCAGATGTACTAGTGATTGGCGGTGGACCGGCGGGGACATGGGCGGCATGGAGTGCAGCAGCTCATGGTGCTAGGGTAGTACTTGTAGATAAAGGATACTGTGGTACTACTGGGTGTGCTGCGGCCTCTGGTAACGGCGTTTGGTATGTACCACCAGATCCAGAGGAGCGGGAGGCAGCCATGGCCAGTCGGGAATCATTGGGGGGATTCCTATCTGATCGCCACTGGATGAATCGGGTCCTAGATCAGACCTATAGCAACATTAACCAGTTAGCGGAGTGGGGTTATCCGTTTCCCACAGATGATAGAGGTCAACCCTATCGTCGCTCCCTCCAAGGACCTGAGTATATGCGGTTGATGCGGCGACAAATCAAACGTGCAGGGGTGACAATCTTAGACCATAGCCCGGCTCTACAACTTTTGGTAGATGAAACGGGGGCAGTAGCCGGAGCTACAGGAGTGAATCGGCAGTCTGAGCAGAAATGGAAAGTACGATCGCTCGCCACAGTCATAGCTACTGGTGGTTGTGCGTTCCTCAGTAAAGCCTTGGGGTGCAATGTCCTAACGGGAGATGGTTATCTCATGGCGGCTGAAGCTGGTGCCGAGATGTCAGGTATGGAGTTTTCTAATGCATATGGCATCTCCCCAGCCTTTTCTTCTGTCACCAAAACCCTCTTCTACAACTGGGCTACCTTCACCTACGAAGATGGTACCCCCATTCCCGGAGCCGGTTCGAGAACAGGACGATCAGTTATTGCCCAAACCTTGCTTTCTCAACCAGTGTATGCCGTTTTAGATCAAGCTACGGAGGATATGTGGGCATCTATGCGGTTAGCCCAGCCCAATTTCTTCCTCCCCTTTGATCGTGCAGGTATCAACCCCTTCACCCAGAGGTTCCCCGTCACCCTGCGCCTAGAAGGTACAGTGCGGGGGACTGGTGGGATTCGGATTGTAGATGATACCTGTGCAACTTCCGTAACTGGACTTTACGCAGCTGGGGATGCAGCTACCCGTGAGCTAATCTGTGGTGGGTTCACTGGTGGTGGTAGTCACAATGCAGCCTGGGCAATTTCCTCGGGCTATTGGTCAGGGGAATCTGCTGCCGAATTTACCCGGGAATTAGGAGCCAAGGCCAATCAACGCCAGGTCCAAGGGGTAGGGGAAGCCGGATTACAACCCAGAAATGTCCCTGCGCCAAACCTCGCTACCAAAGAAATTATTCAGGCAGTACAAGCCGAAGTCTTTCCTTATGATCGCAACTTATTCCGCACCGAAAAAGGGTTAACTGAGTCTTTAACTAGGCTAGATGACCTGTGGCAAGAAGTTCGCGATCGCCCCCTAGAAGACAACCAGCTCGTCCAAGGGCGGGAAGCAGCAGCGATGGTAGCTACAGCTCGCTGGATGTATAATAGTGCTTTAGAGCGCAAAGAAACTCGCGGGATGCACAAACACCAAGACTACCCCCAACAAGATCATAACCAACAACACCACCTGCTCAGTGGGGGACTAGATCAAGTCTGGGTCAAAGCCAGACCTCTAACTTCAGCAGAAACAGGCCAAACATTGGTAGGAGTAGGGGGATGATCGAATTAGTCAGTGAATCAAGGTGCATCAAGTGTAACGTCTGCGTCAACATTTGCCCGACGAATGTATTTGACAGTTTACCCGACGCACCACCGATCATTGCTCGCCAGAGTGACTGCCAAACTTGTTTTATGTGCGAACTATACTGCCCAGTAGATGCTCTTTACGTCGCCCCTGAAAGTGATCAGCCCAGCACAGTCAACGAAGACGAGTTAGCAGCTACAGGATTACTTGGCAGCTACCGTCAGAATATTGGCTGGGGAAAAAAACAGACAACTGCAGCCAAGCAGGATCAAACATTCCAACTGCTCAAGCAGATTAGGTAGAAGCTATGCTGTATCGAACTGCTTTTAGCTTGATATGTATGCTACTGCTAACTACAGGCTGTAACCAATCTAGTGATAGCAGTAGAGCGATCGCTAAAACTTCCATCTTGCGGGTGGGTTATATAGGGGCAACTAAAATACCCGTAGGGCCATTCGGTTGGGCGATGAAAAGAGGGATATTAGCACGGGGTTTGCCAGCCAAAGTTACCTTAGCCCAATTTGGCAACGGTCCAGATTTAAATGAGGCTTTGGTAGCAGGCCAGCTCGACTTAGGGATTTACGGTGATACACCAGCGATTATCCTCAGAGCCAGAGGGTTCAAAACACGACTGATTCGGATCAATCAATTCAATAGCAACGCTTGGCTTGTGACCAAGAAAAACGGGCCACGCTCAGTTGCGGAACTCAAAGGTCAAATAGTGGCTACCCAAAAGGGTTCCTACATGCATCGATACCTGTTAGGGTTGCTAGATGCGGCGGGAATTGCCAAAGAGACCAAAGTGATTCATTTAGCATCGAGAGATGCCCAATCGGCTCTAGAACGTGGTGACATAGCTGCATACGCAGCACCTGATGAACTAGGAGCACTTTTAAAGTCCCAAGGATATCCCGTGATAGATGAAGCAATTCATCATCCGGGTTTAGCTGGTACATCAGTGATTGTGTCTACAGATAACTTTCTGGCTCAACAGCCTGATATTCCCCAAAAGTTGAATCAAGTCCTGGCGGCAGCCATCAAAGATATCAAAGCTCATTCCCAGGATTACTACAAATTCAATGCCCAAATTACCGGATACCCTATTGCTGTCGTCAAAGTATCCTACACACTAAATCAATTGTCAGAGAATCCTTTTCCGGAACCAGGTTTGCAACTCTTGGAGGGGACGAAAAAGTTCCTCGTCTCCCAAGGACTGGCAAAGTCGGACTTTAAATTAGCCAACTGGGTATTTGACAAACCTAAGAGCCAGTCAGATTAAACAATACCTACCTTACAATTTGCTCAAAATTTTAACGATGAAAACACTCCACACCTACGACCCCACACTATTTGAGGGTGCTGCCCAAGACTACAATCAATACCGAACCAAGTACCCACCAGCTGTGTTTGGCAAGCTAGGGGAAATATTTAACCTCAATGGCCAAGGACGACTCCTAGATTTAGGCTGTGGGCCAGGGTTAATTGCCATCCCCCTTCACACCCAATTTAGGGAAGTAGTGGCTGTTGATCCCGACCCGGAGATGCTTAAAGAAGCTCGACATGAAGGGGACATAGCTGGGGCTAACAACATCACCTGGTTGGAGCAGGGAGCAGAACTAATTAACCCTAGCTTGGGGGTATTTAAGCTAGTCACTATCGGTAGAGCCTTTCACTGGATGGACCGGGATCTTGTACTGAAGTTGGTGTATGAGTTACTCTCAGATGATGGTGGCCTGGCAATCATCAATACCAACGAAAGCCCTTGGAATAGCCCTCTGCCTTGGAAACAAGCGGCCATTAAAGTAGTGCAGAAATGGTTAGGTGAACAACGACGCACAGGAAAGCGGGGAGAGGGGATTCGAGTACCTGTAGATCCACCCCATGATGTAGTTATTGCCAGATCGGCTTTTGCGCGGCAAGAGTTGCATGAAGTAAGTTTTACCAAATCTTGGACAGTTTCTAGCTATCTGGGCTACCTACACACAACTGCTTTCGCGCTGAAGATTTTCTTTGGCGATCGCGCTGAGGAATTTGCCGCTGATTTAACCGCAGCACTGCTGGCTGTTGAGCCATCTGGAGAGTTTACAGAAGAAATTACCGCCACAATTCTAGTCGCTTGGAAGCGTTAAGTTTGCCACCAAAGTTTGCCTCAGAGTCATAGGGTGGATCATCTCCACCCTACTTCCTAAAAGTTTGCCTCACCTCAGAGTCTCATAGGGTGGATCATTTCTACCCTATTTCCTAATAGACTAGGACTTACGCATTGATATGTTTATCCGATAGCGGAGCGTGGCGTTAGCCATAGGTCATCCATCAAAGCCTGAAACAGGATGGTTGGTTTGTACAGTGCGTAAGTCCTATAGACAATCAATTTAGTTTTCCCGGTTCTAGTGCAATTGCATACCAACGGGCGTTTCTCAAACCAAGCGATTTAGTTGCCTTTCCTCACAGCAAATATCGCCGATCAGAATCTTTTGACACCTTAATAGTTCGCTAAAATCACTTCCGCAGATGTGTTGCCTAGCAATAGACATATCGAATACTAAAATTATGATAGCAGAATCACAAAGACACTCCATTAGTTGGTTCAGTCGCTCTTTTAGCCTATTAATCGGTGGGTTGTTGACCTTGTCTGTAACTTTAGTAAGTTGTCATTCCTCCAACCCACCTGATACATCAAATATAGGCGGGATCAAGACAAAGGTACTACGAATGGGCTACCAATCTGTCGGAGATGTGGTCAGAGCCAGACAGGTCTTAGAGAAACGCCTAAAGCCGCTGGGAATTACCGTAGAGTGGGCAAAATTTACAGCCGGACCGGAACTTCTAGAAGCCATGAATGTGGGAAGTTTAGATATTGGTGCCGTTGGTGAAACTCCACCTATCTTTGCTCAAGAATCTGGTATCCCCTTTGTGTATCTGGCTAGTACTAAACCTGGAAATGGTCAGGAAGTTGCTATTGTGGTACGCAAGGATTCTCCCATTAAGACAGTAGCTGATCTCAAAGGTAAGTCCCTCGCTTTTGAAAGAGCTACAGCTGGCGAGTATTTTGCAGTGAAGGTTTTGGAGGAGGCAGGACTGAAGCTGAGTGATGTTAAATATGTTAATCTCATAGCCGCAGAAGCTCGTGCTGCCCTTTTTAGCAAGAGCATTGATGCTGCCGTTGTTAACGATCCGAACCTGACAATATATCAAAAAACTATCGGAGTGCGGATTCTCCGCAATGGTAAGGGGATTAGACACCAGGGAGGCTACTATCTAGTCGCTCGCAGTTTTGTCAAGGAGAATCCTGCGCTAACAAAAATCATTTTGGCAGAAATCAATAATGTGGGCAAATGGGCTGAAGCACATCCACAAGATGTGGCTAAAATCATCGCTGCTGACTCACATCTGGATCTAGCAACTTTGGAAACTATCGTCAAGCGGAGGCATTATACCTTGAGGCCAATTAATGATGGAATTCTCTCAGGACAACAGCAGATTGCTGATTTTTTCTATGAGAATAAATTCATCTCCAAAAAGATTAATGTTAAGGATGCAGCTCTTTCTCCCGCAGAATATGCGGCTATAACTCCAGCAGAAATTAAGCCATGATCCTGAAAGGGATGGGTATGGACTCAAAGCCTTCTTTAGCACAAGCAGATTCCTCTCTAGTGACCTAGAGGTTATTGGCTATTTCAATATCAATAAGTTCTGCTTCTTGCTGTGACTAGTTACGTTGCCCAGTTGAAAAATTAGAATCGAGATGATGGGAACACTGGACACTTAATAGTTCGCTAAAATTACTTCCGCAGATGTGTTGTCTAGCAATAGACATATCGAATACTAAAATTATGATAGCAGAATCACAAAGACACTCCATTAGTTGGTTCAGTCGCTCTTTTAGCCTATTTGTCGGTGGGTTGTTGACCTTATCTGTAACTTTAGTAAGTTGTCATTCCTCCAATCCACCTGATACATCAAATATAGGCGGGATCAAGACAAAGGTACTACGAATGGGCTACCAATCTGCCGGAGATGTGGTCAGAGCTAGACAGGTCTTAGAGAAACGCCTAAATCCGCTGGGAATTACCGTAAAGTGGGCAAAATTTACAGCCGGACCGGAACTTCTAGAAGCGATGAATGTGGGAAGTTTAGATATTGGTGCCGTTGGTGAAACTCCACCTATCTTTGCTCAAGAATCTGGTATCCCCTTTGTGTATCTGGCTAGTATTAAACCTGGAAATGGTGAGGAAATTGCTATTGTGGTACGCAAGGATTCTCCCATTAAGACAGTGGCTGATCTCAAAGGTAAGTCCCTCGCTTTTGAAAGAGCTACAGCTTACCAGTATTTTGCAGTGAAGGTTTTGGAGGAGGCAGGACTGAAGCTGAGTGATGTTAAATATGTTAATCTCATAGCCGCAGAAGCTCGTGCTGCCCTTTTTAGCAAGAACATTGATGCTGCCGTTGTTAGTGAGCCGAACCTGACAATCTATGAAAGAACTATGGGAGCGCGGGTTCTCCGCGATGGTAAGGGGCTTAGACAGCAGGGAGGCTACTATTTAGCTGCTCGCAGTTTTGTCAAGGAGAATCCTGCGCTAACAAAAATCATTTTGGCAGAAATCAATAATGTGGGCAAATGGGCTGACACACATCCACAAGATGTGGCTAAAATCATCGCTGCTGACTCACATCTGGATCTGCCAACTTTGGAAACTATCGTCAAGCGGAGGTATTATACCTTGAGACCAATTAATGATGAAATTCTCTCAGGACAACAGCAGATTGCTGATTTTTTCTATGAGAATAAATTCATCTCCAAAAAGATTAATGTTAAGGATGCAGCTCTTTCTCCCGCAGAATATGCGGCTATAACTCCAGCGGAAATTAAGCCATGATCCTGAAAGGGATGGGTATAGCCTCAATCTCTCTTTCATGAACCAACAGGTGCAAATTCCCATGATTATTGGTCTAACCCACAATGATTTCCCCGGAGCTTGGTCTTAGAAAGAGGTATTCCTGGCCCTTGGGTATATAACTGGGAATAACCGACCACCAATTGTGCAGATCAACCCAACCCAAAAAGATTCTGTAGCTCAAGCGGTAATAGCTTTGGTGCAACACTTGATTCCGTGTTGCTGCCTCCTGCCTCAAAACCTCCACGATGAAAACATAATGGGAAAAGTCAGATCGTACATTCCAGTGTAGGAAAGTCTATGACCAAAATTCCCCACGATCAGCTAGCGAAGGAGTTTCTGCAGGAACTTCTCACCCCCCTGGGCACGGTCGAACAAATCCAAAATTCTATCTGCCCCAAATTTATTTGTGGGAAAAATCCAAAATCTACAATCTAAAATCTAAAATCCAAAATTGAGTGACGAGTTGGAAAGTTAGAATCGAGATGATGGGAACACTGGACACGGAAGATGAGGAATGGCTTATGGCTCTGTCACAGGCATACTTGGAATGGGAACAACGGACTGAACGGCGCGGTGAAGAACTCGGTCGTCAGGCAGAACGCGATCGCATTCTGGCGCTGGCTGTCCCTGGCTTCTTAGAATTTGGACTAACGGTGGAACAGATTGCACAGCGGCTTCAAACCGATGTCCCTACCATTGAGCGCATTATCCAACAACAGCAGGCGCGAAATTAGCGACCATTGGCTTGATCCAAAATATATACCCTTTCCCAATACCTTCGACAATTTACGAGGGTAACTTGATCGTTACATACTTATAAACTACGAATGTTGCTGTAGCCTGGTAAAAACAATAAGTCCGAAAAAACCTTTCGGGTTTCCTAAAAGGTTTTTTAAACGTATTGCCTACTGTACAAGGGTTTCAGATTCCAATCTACTTTTTAGGCTAAATGCTTATGTATGGCTTGCCCAATAATGCTAGAACCTATTCTAAATAAGGGTTTCAATCGTTTTTATTCCAGACAGGTGCAAGACTATGGTAAATAGATGTTCAAAATTCCTGCACTTTGGTAGAAAATCGTGGGGTAAATTTGAAAAACCAACACTCGAAGTCCCCATTTTAGGCACTGTGTGTCACCTAGATTTGATTTGTGGAGTTTTTCAGCAGACCCTATGTATTAATATTTTTGCCGGTTTTGCCCAAATTTTTGCAGGCTCTTATTTTGGCGAAGGTATTGCTGTCCTGAACTGCTTTGATGGAATGCGCGTCTGAAAGCCTTGTTCGTCCAAATACGGGAGGAACGCTTACCACCAGGG
>Ga0209611_10012545_pt1 | contig 11883 bp, 6 predicted proteins | sample S1TSphgellanicum_3_FD_187693 | JGI IMG/M metagenome (GOLD analysis project Ga0209611, IMG submission 187693) | Host-associated microbial communities from peat moss isolated from Minnesota, USA - S1T2_Fc - Sphagnum magellanicum MG (SPAdes) (version 2) | ecosystem: Host-associated > Plants > Peat...
TGTTGGAATATTCAAATTTTCTCATTCAAATTTGTTTCATGTAAATGTCATTTTTAAAAAGTAGCCCTAATAAAATGTTGGACTCTTTATTCTTTTTTTTGGAACCCAAATTGTGAATGAATCTTTCATTAAAACATGTCTTCCAAATATCCACCATCATGCATCAAACTTGAACAAATGTTGAAATTTGCCAAATTTGTGATAGTTTTTTGTTTACATTGTATATGTAGCTTGCATTCATCTTGTCCAAATGTTTGAGCTTGTAAGAACTACCTGTATCTATTGGCCAATTAAATGTAATCTAGGAAGTTTATTTGTGAAGGTGTTTTTGAGCTTGTAGTAAGAATTAGATGTATGTATATTGGTTAATTGAGTGCATTCCAAAAACATTTGTGATGTGTTTGAGCTTGCAATAATTAAATGTATGTTTATTGGCCAATTTAATGCACTCCAAGAGCTTCATTATAGGTGTGTTTGAGCTTGCAAGAAATAAATGTATGTCTATTGACCAATTGAATGGATTTTAAGAGATTCATTTTTGGGGTGTTTGAATTTGCAAGACTTGATTGTACATTTATTGGTATCATGGGCATAAACACAACCAAGATGATAAGATTTCCCAATGACATGAACAAAGGTCAACTTAATTTTAAATCTCAAATCATGAAACACAAACACATGTGCAAGATAAGATTTCAATAAAAATTTATTGCAATAACAAAAAAAAAATGTTATCAAGAAAATGTACCCAAAACTAATGTTGAATAAATAGAAGGTAATTGGGAAATTCTACCTATATTTATACCCAATTAGGCACCTAACTAAAGGAAATTTTTCAAAAAACTTCCAATTTACATGTGGCCCATGTTGACCCATGTGCACCCATGAACACCCATGCGTGAACTATGAGTGAATTAAAATTAAAATTGAAAGTTAACTAAGAATTAACTAAAAGTGAAATAAGAGTTAACTAAAAATGAACTAAGAATTAATTAATAAATACTTAGAAGTGAATTGAAACTTAATTAGAAGTTAATTGAGAGTGAACTAAAATTAAATTAAGAGTTAGGTGCAATTTCATTACAAGTCATCAACGAACTTTGTGGCGTTGGCATCTATGGCATCATTATCCCTTCTAATGACAAGTTCCATGAGGAATGGACTTGGGCTTATTTGGATATCATTGATGAAACTAGTGAACCTTCTTCATGGCATTTGATAAGTTTTTTATTAATTTCCAAATGCGTCCACTCACATCATACCTATGCCAATGAACAAGATATTAGAGTTGCCAATTATAAATCCTTGAATCTAAAATGTCATCCATTTCATATTCTTGTTCACCATTGACTTCAATAGGTGGAAGGGGATCATGATTTTTTTTTGGATTGGTAGATGCATGGTAAGGTTCCAATAAGGAAACATGAAACATGAGATGAATTTTCATAGAACCTATAAATTTAAATTGAAAAACCACAACATTGATTGTTTACGAATGAGGAATGGACCTAACCTTTGATGATCTAACTTTTCTAATAGCCTTGTCTTAATATGTTATCATTAAAGCCAAACTTGGCCTGCGACCTTGAAGTTGGGTTGTTCTTTCCGATGTTCATCAACATTTTTTGACATGCCCCCAAACTCCTCAAGAGACCCAAAGGTGGGTCCTAAGGTGAAACAATAGAAAAAAAGAAAAGTTGGGGCACGTTCCTTAATTCTTAGCACTTCGAGGGTAGGAGGGTGTGTTGGAGTTCTAGGATGGGATTCGAACGAATTCACAAGTGAGAGTTCAAGATGAAATCAACTTACATAACTAAGAAAAGAGGGTGGTTAATGCAAGTCAAATGTCACTTTTCCCCGGGACTCCAAGTGGGAGTCCCAAAACTGGGACTTTTATTGTCACAAAACTTTTGATGCTTATATTTTTTTCAAATATTTTTTTTTTGAAAGTGTGATGAGAATATTTTATAGCCCTTGAAAATATCTTTTCAATGGTGTATAACACATTTTAATCGAACCTCATTTAACCCCTGTTTTCAAGGGATTTGTAGTCGGGAATCAAATTCCCAATTTAACTCCCGCCCTTTCTTTTGACCATAACTCATGCAAATCAAGTCTAAATGAACAATGTGAGGGCACTTTAAGCATTTACGCTTCAAAAACTTTCTAATGGTATCTTGGGGGCCCAATTTGGTGTTTTTTTCCTTTTCAACCAAAGCTTTGAACATTTGTAACTCTCACACGAATGCAACTCCCAAAGCGGGAGTGCATTTGGGAATCATTGGGCTTCATCCCTTGCATTCTCCCTCATTTGTGAGAGTGTGTTTCACACCTAAACACACTTTTGACCTCATGGGCCCTTATGCTTCACACTTTGTCACAAATCTAATGTTAGGGTTGTGACATTTAACCAACTAAACAAAAAGGCCAAAGAATTAAAACATTGAGGAAAACACGGCCCCAAGAGTTGAATCTTTCACGAGAAGGTTGAAAAACTTATAAGAGTCTACAAGAAATTAAGTAGAAAGTCAAGTCAAACTAAAATTTGAAAGAATATTGAGTTTATAAACATAGTTAAAATGAATTCGATGATATTTAAAAAGATGGATCCTCGTTATTCAATTGTGGATTAGAGTTCACAATAATCCATTTCATGCAAACCTTCAACTAATAGTTTTCAAAGACAAAACGAATCTCCTTTAACACTCATAGATCATTTGCATGCATCATAATGATAACCTTTCTGTCAAACAAAAATCTATTAGCAAAAACCAAAAAAAACTTGATGAAATTATCCACATGCCTGTACCATTAAGGAATGAAGGATAACAACTCAAAAATGTGGGGAATAGGGAAATTAATTGGTATGTCACATGAAACCTTGTTTTGAGAAAACACCTACAAAATAAAAATATTTACAATAAGGAATAAACCAAATGAATGAAGAAAACTTTTGGGATTAATTCAATTGTCATCAAAGAAACAAAAAAAGCCAAATGAACATATCAAAATAGGGATTCAATTAATGAGGCATCAAAGTTCAAGGTCAAAAGTTGCAAACCAAGAACCATGGTTTTTCAAGCTTTAACTTTTGACACCAAAAGCTAAATCCCATGAGCAATATGTTTTTTATCTTCAACTTTTGTCATCAAAAGTTGATTCCTAAGAGCTTTATGTTTTTTGTTTTCAACTTTCGACACCGAAAGTTGAAGACCCAAAGAACTAGGCTTTCAGTCTTCAACTTTCGACCTTGAAAGTTAGAGACCAAGAGCTAAGTGTTCTTGGTCTTCAACTTTCGATGCCAAAAGTTGAGGACCAAAAGCATTAAAAGTTGGAGACCAAGAGGCGAATGCTTTTGGTCTTCAACTTTTAACGTCAAAAGTTGAATCACAAGATCTCTTTAGAATTAACTTTAAACTTTTGGCATAAGAAGTTAAGAACCAATGCAAGATTGGATTCGATTTTTCGACACCAAAAGTTGGTGATGTCTATTATTGAATTAAAAAAATTTGGTTCAAAACAATATTCTTGACAAAATCGAAAATCTGAGCATTTATGTGGGAGAGGAAATACCTCCTTCATGAAGTTTATAATGTTTGAATGTTCAAGTGGCCATACCCGAGTCTTGATTCAAGATGCAAAAATTCAGGTCCAAGACAAATTCATCAATTTTACAATTGAACGGTAGTCCGCAAAATTGAGAATCAACAAAGGAGTGAGTAATGGAATTCTCTTCCCAATACTTGATGTTCTGACACCAGGTGTATTATCTTCTTTCGTCTTCTTTGACGTTCCTACTATAGAAAATAAAACTCTTGGGCATCTATAGTTGCATCATTTAATTTGGTTAAGATTATATGAGTGGAAGTCATTGGAAGTTCCTGAAGAGATGCCATGGCCAAGCCAAGCTCTACTTCTCTCTAAGATTGAGTGGGAACATCTTCCTTGTCCTACATTTCAAATCCAAATTCTTGAACTCATATTTTTCCCCTCCTTTTGCCCCTTTCCAATATCTTCTTATTTGGTGTCTCCTTCTTTAAGGCTATGAATCCCTCAAAAAATCTCAGATCATATTTCTTTCGAATTTCCATTTCTAATGTAAGAATATTTTCCTTTGGGTAGTCAAAACACTAAACACAATTTGAAAAATGTGCAAATGTCCAATCTCTTAACATGTCCTTCCTATACATTGTGCTATATGTTTTTGGATCTTTCCACATCTCAAGGAGTTTTGGAATCTCAGAAATGGGCCCCCTTTGAAAAGACAAAAAATGAAAATACTTACAATGTTTAGAAAACAATAAGAATGTGAGTGATGATTAAAATGAGGATGACATTGGAATATTAATATGCACATGACATTGGAAGATAAAGTTACACGTGACATTGGAAGATATGAATGTCAAATGGCTAAATTAGAAATCACTTACAAACCACTTGCTTTAAAGCTTTTGTCCCACCTAACGCACCCCCAAACTCCTTAAAAGACTCAAATGCGAGTTCAAAAATGAAAACAACGGAAAAATGAGTTGAGGGATGTTTTTTAACTTGCAACATTTTTGAGGAGGGCGGGGGGTAAGAGGGGTGTGTTGGAGCTTTGGGTGGGGACTAGAATGAATGAAAAATGTGTCAACTATTCACACGGACTTGCACAAACCAAACAACAAATTGGTTAATGCGTAGTTGGAACACTTTTGGTGCATAGATGAATTATAAACATACATGGACTCACAAGATTCACCATGGCTTGGACTTGGTGGCTTCCCTTTTATAATATTCTCTATGATTAACCACAAGGTTGCACCCAAATGTCAATTTATCCCGCAATTCCCAAGTTGAGAGTCTCGAAGTTCTCAAAATTCTTAAAATTGGGACCCTTGTAACTTGAAAGGCCCATAACTTTTTGTGCAGACCTATAATTGAAGTGAAATTCAAAGAAAAAATACAGCCTTTGTCAAGAGCTTTCCAACTATATGTGGCATGTCACCTATGCACAAGTAAATTAAAGCGATTCCCGACTTTTAATGGTTAAGAATCAAATTGGCACTTTGATTATTGACTTTTCTTTTGGCCATAACTTGTGTATTAAGTATTCAAATGAGTCATACAAGCCCATTTTAGACATCTACATTTCAAAATATTTTCAATGGTATAAGGAACTCTTCAATCCAATGATTTTTTACCCTTGAAATTACTCTTTGAAAATTTGGAAGTCCATCAAAACTCCAATTTCCAAAGTGGGAGCCCACTTGTGAGTGTGTGGGCTCATTCCTTCACATTCTGTTACACTTTCGGGGAGTGTGAATGTGATTCCCAAGGTGCACTTTCGGCCTTCACCTTTTCAAGCCCTTACTTTAATTGCAAGCCCTTGCTTTGATTGCAAACCTAAGGCTAGGGTTGTGACACCATCAATCTGTTGTTCCCACAACTTACTCCTTTGAATTTAATCCTTAGACTTGAACTCCCTAAGAAAAAAAATTTCCATTTTTGAATGTAGTTTAATGATGAAAGGAGATATTTAGACTCCAAAAGTTAAATAAAAAAATCAATGACACTGGCAATAAATTATTTTTGCACCTCCACCTCCAATTACAATATGTTGAATGTCAATTTGTAATCATTTCAAAGACAATAAATTCAAAGGCTTGAATTGGTAATCATTTACTTGAGACCAGAAAGTCATCTTATAAAGCCACTTATCAAAAGTTCCATTCGAAAATCCATGTTTTGAAAATTTCCTTACTTCCTCAACACACTAGTTGGTTCCATAGTTTCAACCATAATACCTTTTGTTCATTTGTGACATGTGTGAAAGTTAACATATGTAGCTTTTTGGTAAGTATTTTTGGGTCTGAATTCATATCGTAGTGGTCTTGAATTTATTTTAGAAACTTCAAACCAAAAATTGGGTCACATATTAACAAATGTTTTGCAAAGGTGGACATGTATGATGCTTTCAGACTTGGTCCATCGCCTTGTCCATTAGTGCTTAGAGTCTGGATGTTAATTTGAATTTCTCATATGGAACTTCTTCATAATAAAGCTTCACAACAATGTCCACCATAGTTGAAAGCTCACACGTGAACACACTAGGGTGTCACAATTTCGAAAGATTGGAGTCCCTTTTTAAAGTCTTTTTTTAATGTAGTTGAAAACTAGCTTAAATAGAGTTATCTGTAAAGTAACCTTGTCTTCACCTTGTCTTCACGCCTCCTTTCACCCCCTAATCCCCTTTTCCAGTGGTATCAACAAAATAAATACATTTTAATAAGTTTCAATACGAAATGCTGCAACTTACTATGAAATGTTGAAATTCAGCATTTAATGCACAAGGTTCGATACTATAATAATTGTACAGTTAGGAACAATGAAAATATATGTAACAACAGTGGAGGTGCTCAAGAAAAAGAAAAGACAGGATGAAACTCAATTTACTACCAAATTTGATGGTTTCATCCCCCGTTGAATGCTAATGTACTTTTCTACACGTTTTTTTTTAATCTCACCTTGTGTATGGCCAAACTTAGGGTTCTAGTGTTGTGTTTTTTTTACTTACAGATAACTTTAATATTTCATTATGTCTCTAAACTGTTTGTTAAGTTTTTGGTGTACATTACACCATTTATTTGGATTCATTTTGCAAATCAATTTACCTCAAGAATCACAATATTCCCTTTTACTCCTTGTGTCTTTCATGCCCGTTGGGCGGTCTCCAATTGGACATTACCAACATGACATTCACCAATGGATGTTGTGTGATGGATTTACATCCATAAGCACAATGCGTACGCCTTTATTAGCACAAATAAACAAAAGTATTATCATGCACAACTTTAAAATTGAATCATTCAATGATCCACCAAGAATTGGTTCCAAATGTTTTGCTAGGATGGAAAATAAATGTGTTCCTTGCTTGTGAAGTTAACTTCACAACATAGTTGGAGTGGGTGCCAAGAACATTGAAAGGGCCTATTTGCATCTTTATAAAAAAAATGGGACCCATTTCAATGCAAAACTTCTTTGGGACAAATTCAAACTTCAAACCTCCATGCAAGGATTGATTTTTTTGGTGGATACACACCAGGGCTTACACATGTGCTATGTTGATCAGTATTACTAAAGAGGGGGCAAAAAATTTGTCCCTTTGGTATTACGATTTTTAGAGATAATTTTTGAGACTAAATGGTGTTGCCACATTAAGATAGTGCAATTTCTTCCATGTCCTTCATGGCTCTCACAACATAACATGGAAAAAAATTCACAACATACATGCAATATGTGATTGGTGCAAAAAAAATCTATCCATTTAAAACAAAAGTATAGGGGTGGAAAAGATCAATTGTTTGTCAAATGCTTTTGTAACTAGTTAAAAGCAATGGTCTTTAGCCATTAACCCAAAATCATAGATCAAAAAATAACTATGAAATATTAACATTGCAAACCAAGCTTGTACAAGGACTTTCTTACAAGGAATATTAAATATCTTATGATGTTAACGTTACAGAACACATTACACAAAATGGAATTACTATGCTCCCACACTTGATAAGGACCATAATGTATGTTTAAACAAGGTGTTGAATACAAGTGAACATTGCATATGTAGTGAATGATATTTGGCTACGTAGGTTAGAACAAAAGGATGTATTATTCAACAAATTAATGTGTTAATTTTTGAAATATGTGTTTTGATATATTTGGTGTGACAAATTATTTTCATTTTACATGATATGTTTAGTATTTTTTATTAATAAAAATTAATATGGTTAGAGTTAGACTTGGAAAGCAAAGAAGGAAGGCCCAGGTAGGTTTTAAATTTTAAGAAAATGTTTGTAATAAACATAAACATAATAGATGATAACCTTTATTACATAAACATAACATAACACACCACAATTATCATTATTTATCGTTTTAATTATTTCGTATTTGATTAAAGAAGATAATTAAAAATGGAAATTTCACAAGAATAAAAAGATGAAAATTTTATGGGTGGTAATTCATTTTGAATTGATGATTGCAAATTTTATGGTGTTTTATAGACGTTTATTTAATCTTATTTCTGTATTTTATTTTCATTAATGGGTTGACATTTTCATTACATTTATTGATGTTTTGGAATTGCAATAAATTCGTTTCTTTCGACTTATTTCTACAGTCCTTGGTTTGAGTTTTATATTTTAGGTTTATTTATTGAAAAATAATGTTGGTGGGCATTGTTTAGTCTTTGTGTGCTACAAATGCCAAAAAAGAAAAAGAAGAATTATTATTTCTTCAACAAATATGTTAAATTTATATTTATACTATTAGAAAAAGGAATAGAATGATCATTTTGGGAAGAAGTGAAGGTCTAAATTCTAAAAATGTGATTAAATTCTAATTGAACATTGCAAATTCTTTGATATTTTAATAAACTTATATGATTTTTTAAAAAATGGATTTATTATTATTTTATTGATATACTTAATCAAAATTTTTGAAACAAAAAAATTACATAGCTTTGCACCTTTTTTTCAAACAAATTCAAAGTTGACAAATTGCAATTGTGATCAAATTACACTTTTTCGTGCCTTCATATGTATGTGACAAAAACCCCAGAAATTCTATGGAAAATGGAAAAAATAAAAGTCACAATAAATAAAAATGATTTATGTATCCCCCCCACTTTCATAGGGTACTGAAAGCAAAGAGTTTTTGAAAAAAAACAGAATCTGGCTACCTAGGTTGAAATCATATTTCTCAGGGTGAAAATTTGACAAAATTTCACCAAAAACAAAAAACAATGATAGTATATCCCAGCCAATTCAGCAGATGTTTATTGAATAATTAATTAATTTTGAGGATTCCATTTCAGCAAATGATATACATAGTCCCAAATATTCCATCAGATTCTTTATTTTCCTTCATTAAATTTTTTTTCTGAAAAAGAATTTTTTTTTAAAAAAAATTTCAACATTTCCCGAAAATAATATAGTTAGTGTCGAACTGGCCCAGGTACTAGGGTACCCTCCACTTCTCATCAGCAACCCTAAACCCTAAAAGAGCTGGGATTTGAATTTTCTTGGCATAACCAATTTGAGATGCCGTCTTTTCATCTGTGAATAGAGTAGCAGCTATGACGTTTTCATCCAAGAAGCAAGAGGGTGACGCACTATTGGGCCAATGAGAGCCGACTTTGCTACCTTGTGCTAACTAGTAGGTTGCTAATGGAACACGAGACACCCTCTTTTCATCCATGAATAGAGCGCCAGCTATGACATTTTCATCCAAGAAGCAAGAGGTTGATGTACTATTGGGCCAATGAGAGCTGACTTTGCTACCTTGTGCTTACTAGTAGGTTGCTAATGGAACACGAGATGCCCTCTTTTCATCCATGAATAGAGCAAGCAGCTATGACATTTTCATCCAAGTAGCAGGAGGGTGATGCACTATTGGGCCAATGAGAGCCGACTTTGCTACCTTGTGCTGACTATTAGGTTGCTAATGGAACACGAGATGCCCTCTTTTCATCCATGAATAGAGCAGCAGCTATGACATTTTCATCCAAGAAGCAAGAGGGTGACGCACTATTGGGCCAATGAGAGCCAACTTTGCTACCTTGTGCTAACTAGTAGGTTGCTAATGGAACACAGGTTATGGCATGTAACTCGTGACCTGATAGCCAATCAGAGGGTGAAGATTCTCATTATGCTCGGGAATGTGGGTAGGGTTTGGGGTGCTATTCATGCTTACACTAGATTGGAGTCAAGATTGCCATATTTGCAACAGGATGGAAGATGATTGAACATTGCCATTTTTTTAGTGCAAATGAGGGAGTTTTGTTGGCTAGGAATTTGACATGCTTGATACATACATAAGAGCAACCAGCAATACATTGCTGTAATCTATGGGAATGTGATCTATGTGAAGCCGGCAGTGATGGATATGGTGACATCCCATTGGACTTGGTGGTAGGTGATCTATTCATAGGGGCACAATGGGTTGACATGATGGGATTAATGCATGACGTGTCGTATATATGGACCACAAAATGTTTGCCTGCAGAGAAAGACAATCCTGGGATCATGAATAGTTTCAAGAAGTTGAATGAAGATTCATGCCATCAAGTTGGAGATTCAAGCTGGAAGACAAGAATCTCAATACTATGAGCTGCTGCGGGGACAGACCATACTAGTGCCCATCCATATATTGAGAAGCAGATGGATGCCAAGTTTTCTATGAAGCAATCAATATTTGTTTGTTGATCAGTCAAGACAGGTGCTAAAAATGGCAAATAACTTAAAGCTTTGATTAGAATTTTTTTTGGGGAACCTTTGGGCTAATGGTTTTGATTCTTTATGTTGCATGAAACTCATTGTGGGTTGCAGGCAGTGACTGTAATTCATGCTACTAGACCTGCTGCTGTATCACAAAGAGTGCATGATGAACAATTTTAGGTTCTTGATTGGCACTATATTGGTGGAATATGCAGCATGAGATGACCCAAAGGGTGGTAGTGCTGCTGGATGTGTTGTTTGTTTGTGGCAGTAATGCATACACCCAAGCCTTGTGGAATTTCACCTCAAGGTAAGCAGAGTTTTGGTTGTTGGCAGTGCTGCTGGATGTGTTGTTCGTTTGTGGCAGTAATGCATGCACCAAGTCTTGTGGAATTTCACATCAAGGTAAGCAGAGTTTTGGTTGTTGTCTTTGTGCCACTGATCAGGATTTACAACCCAGGTAGCATAATGGCTCTTCCTTGTCTACTTTCCGGATGGCCTGAACTATCTCCCATAAGTTCTGACTCAATTTCTCTTGTTGCATACAGGGTTTTGGGTTTGGTTCTTTTCCCTTTGCAAGATCAACATGTGGAGTGTAGAATTTGTGGGGTTTTTCACAACATGCACCACCTACAATTTCTCCTACAAGTTCTGCTCAATCTCTCTTGTTGTATAACTATTTTGGTTTCATATTTCTCAGTAAGGGTTGAGGATTGCAAACAGTGTACTTCCCTCTAAGACAGATCGATCACACGATGTCAAGAGAGAGAGCAATAAGTGTCACAACCTCTATGAATTAGCCTGAAAAGCTGCTGGAGTTCATGGACTGTTGGATTGAACTGTTCTATGAAAGTTGAAGCTGTCTTTTAGTTGAAGCTAACAATTTAATTGAAGAAGGTGGGTCACATCTATTTCAGCTGTTTCCAGCCCAGATAATCTGCTTGCACTTCTGAGGGCCAGACTTTCTATTTGCAAGGATGCAGGAATCACTCCCAGTCGAAGTCTTTCATCATGGGCGAATGATGGGTATGTTGTAAGGAGGCTTTGGTTATCAATTTTCGAGATGAGATCTCTTCTACTCATGCCATAGTGATCTTTCTACCAATGTCAAGTGAACTGCAATGGGATTGATGATACGTCACATGGAATTCCTGTGTAACATTTCATAGTTCCTTATCACTCCACACTTGTGTCATTACAAATGGAGAGAATTAGATACATAAGTGCAACATTACTGGCTTTTAGTAATTGCTTCTTTGTTCTTGTATATTGAGAATAATGATAATACTATTCAACTTCTTTGAGTCAGCAATCTTTGGCAGAGATTTCAGCCAAAATCAAGCAAGAGATTTTCAACATAACAAACCTAGATTGAGCTCATGCAAGACCAAGTAGGTGCTAACTAAACACCATGATTGAGTCTTCTTCTTCTTTATGGCTTCCAAAAAAATGTGATTGAAACCCAAAATGCAAATTTTGTAGAATGGGCTTGGACAAAATTTTGGACAAATTCTTTTATAATTTACCTACTCTTAAGATTGTATTATGGAAGCTCAAAAGCTTCAAATGATGCCAATCTTCCAACTTTAGAGCATATAGAAGTGGGTAAGGCCCTAGTGGGGCATTC
>Ga0209611_10012546_pt1 | contig 11882 bp, 9 predicted proteins | sample S1TSphgellanicum_3_FD_187693 | JGI IMG/M metagenome (GOLD analysis project Ga0209611, IMG submission 187693) | Host-associated microbial communities from peat moss isolated from Minnesota, USA - S1T2_Fc - Sphagnum magellanicum MG (SPAdes) (version 2) | ecosystem: Host-associated > Plants > Peat...
GAGCGATCCCTCGCCGCCGAGTCGCGCGGCTATCTGCGCGGACTTGTTGCCGCGACCGCTGCACAGTTCCAACACCGACTCGCCGGGCTTCGGGTCGAGTACGTCGACGGGCATCGCCGCCGCTTCACCTTGCACGCTCCAGCGGCCGCCCTCGTCGTCGCCGACGGTCCCCGATGCGACGAGTAACGTTTCCGCGACGAACGGCGACGGCTCCGAATCGATGCCGCGTTCGCGCAACTCCGCGCGAACGGTTTCGAGATCGGTACGAAGCGTGTTGATGCGAAGCGCGTGTCGCGGCGCGACGTTGACGCCTGCGAGCGCCGCCTCGCTGCGTCCGTCGTACGCCGCACCGAACTGCGCGGCAACCCACGTCGGCACGGAAAACGCGACGCCGAGATAATCGTCGTGGCTCTTGAATTCGTCCTCGACCATCTCGCGCGGGCCGTCGGCGAGCATCCGCCGCAGGACGGCGTTCACGAGACCGGCCGTGCCCTTGTGCCCGTGCCGCCATGCGAGGTTCACCGTTTCGGAAACGGCCGCGTGATCGTCCACGCCCGACATGAAGCGTAGTTGGTACACACCTAAACGAACGACGTCATGGATCGCCGGCGTGAGCGGTTTCTCGCGGCCGCCGAGATACGGTTGCAACTGCCAGTCGATCAGGCGGCGTTGCTTGATCGATCCGTACGCGAGTTCCGCGGCGAACGCGCGATCGCGCGCGTCGAGCCCGGCCTTGCGCGCGCGCACGTCGAACGCGGCCTGCGCCGTGCGACCTTCGGGCCCGAACACGTCGCGGACCACGTGGAACGCCACGTCGCGCGCGGCCAATTTATCGGCGGCGTTCACGTTGCATTCACCATATCGCGTTTGATGCGTTCGCCGCGCGAGCGTGCGTACGCCTCGCCCGTCATCGCGCTGCGGCCCGCCGGAACGATTTTCTCGAGGACGACGAACCCGCTTCCCGTCGCGACGAATCCACCCGAGAACGAACCCGGCACGAGCGAGACGAGACGCGCGCTATCGACGTTGCCGCGCAGATCCTGCGGCTCGAGAACGCGCGCCGCGAGGATCTTACACGGCGCGTCGTCGCCCGCGAACTGCGCGCGTGCGCCGGGCGCGGGTGAAAGCGAGCGGATGCGGTCGACGACCGCGCGCGCCGGCGCTTGCCAATCGATCTCGAGATCCGCTTTGGTCAGCGGTCGCGTCAGCGTACGCGCCGCTTCCGCTTCGGATCCGAGCAACGCTTGCGCGACGCGCCGATGACGCCCGGATGCGATGTCGTCTAACGCACGCGCGAGCAGATCGGCACCGAGTGCCGCGTAGCGATCGTGCAACAGCCCGTACGTCTCGTGCAGACCGATCGCGGAGCGCTCCGCGAGCACCACGTCGCCCGTGTCCATTCCCGCGTCCATCACGATGATCGAAACCCCGCCGTCGACGACGCCGTCGCGCAGTTGCGATTGCAGCGGCGTCGCACCGCGATAGAGCGGCAGGATGCTCGGGTGCACGTTGAGCGCGCCGAGCCGCGCCAGATCCAAGATCGCTTGCGGCACGATCTTGCCGTACGATGCGACCGCGAAGACGTCGGCGCGTGCGGCGGCGAGGACGACGAGTGCGTCGCGCAGCCGCTCCGGTTCGATCGTCGGAATCCCAAGCTCGCGCGCCGCGACCTTCACGGGCGTCGCCTGCACCTTGTGGCCGCGGCCGGCGGGCCGGTCGGGCTGGGTGACGACGAGCGTGCACGACACGCGGCCGGCGAACGCTCGAAGCGCCGGCACCGAGAACTCGCTCGTGCCGAAAAAAACGCCGGTCAGGCGTGCGCCGCTAGACAGCTGCGGTTGCGGCTTCGGCGTTACGCTCGAGCGCGGCGCCTTCCGCCTCGACCTCGGCGAGCGCCGCCTTCTCTTCTTCGGTAACCGCGGGGCGAACGTTCTGCGCTTTGTCCGTGTACAGAATGCCGTCGAGATGGTCCATCTCGTGCTGCAGGCAGCGACCGAAGAGGCCCGTGCCGACGAGTTCGATCTTCTTGCCGTGCCGGTCGAACCCGGAGCAGACGACGCGCTCGTGACGCTTCAGATCGCCGATCATGCCGGGCACCGAGAGGCAGCCCTCGATCGAGTCGATCTCTCCCTCGGTCACCGTGAACTTCGGATTGACGACGACGAACGGGCCGAATTCGCCCTCCTCATCGTCGAGGTCGACCACGAAGAGACGCTTGCTGACGTTGATCTGCGGCGCTGCGAGCCCGATGCCCGGGGCATGGTACATCGTCTCGAACATGTCGTCGATCAACTGCTGGAACATGGGATCGGCGAGCTCCCGCAGGTCCACCTTCTTGGCGACTTTGCGGAGCGTCGGATGCCCGTCGGTGATAATCTCGCGAATATAGGCCATCGGCGCTTATTATAACACCCCAACGCCACCCAGGTTGCGCCACCCTCAGGGAGCCCGCGAGTACGGGCTCGGGGGGAACGGGGGGCTTCGCCGCCCCGTTTTCAAACTCGCAACCCCAGAGCACTACAAAATATATGTGCTCAGATTCGCGCTCTCGACGATTTTCTCGAGGCGGGCCTTCACGTAGTCGGCGTCCACGACGACCGGGCCGTTGTCCTCGGGGGCGGCGAAGGAGACGTCCTCCAGGAGACGCTCCAAGACCGTGTGCAGGCGGCGGGCGCCGATGTTCTCGGTCTGCTCGTTGACCTGCATCGCGTAGGTGGCGAGCTGGCGGATGCCGTCCGGCGCGAACGAGACCTCCACGCCCTCGACGCCGAGCAGCGCCTTGTACTGTTCGGTCAGCGCGTTCCGCGGCTGCGTGAGGATCGTTTCGAAGTCGTCGACCGAGAGCGAGTCGAGCTCGACGCGAATCGGAAAGCGACCCTGGAGCTCCGGAATGAGATCCGAGGGCTTGCTCATGTGGAACGCGCCGGCGGCGATGAAGAGCACGTGGTCCGTCTTGATCGGCCCGTGCTTCGTCGCGACGGTGCTGCCTTCGACGATCGGGAGAATGTCGCGCTGCACGCCCTCGCGCGAAACGTCGGGGCCGCGGCCTTCGCGCCCCGCGACCTTGTCGATCTCGTCGATGAAGATGATTCCGTTTTCGCCGGCACGCCGAATCGCTTCGCGCTTGACGGCATCCATGTCGACGAGCTTCTGCGCTTCTTCCTGCGCGAAAACGCGGCGCGCCTCGGCGACGGTGACCCGTTTGCGCGTCTTCTTCTTCGGGAGCAATCCACCGAGCATCTCGCTCATGTCGGCGCCGCCGCCCATCGATGGATCCATGCCGCCGAGCATGCCGGGCGGAAGTTGCTGCGATTCCTCGACATCGATATCGACGAGCCGCACGTCGTAGAACCCGCGCAGCACGTCGGCGCGCGCGGCATCGCGCACCGAGCGTGTTTCGTCGGGCGCGGCCGACGTCGCCGTTGCGGGGCCCGGCTGCGCGCTCGCGGCCGCCGGCTGCTGGTAGCCGCTGCCGAAGATCGAACCGAGCGTTTGCGCGAACGCGTTCATCGGCTGCGCCGCACTCGGCGGTCGCGTCTCCGGATGCAAGAGATCGATGATGCGCTCCACCGCCGCGGCGTCCGCAGCTTCGCGCACGTCGTCTTGCCGCTCTTCTTGCACCATGCGGATCGAGGCTTCCACGAGATCGCGCACCATGGACTCGACATCGCGGCCCACGTAACCGACCTCCGTGTATTTCGTGGCCTCGACCTTTACGAACGGCGCACCGGCTAGCGTCGCGAGGCGCCGCGCGATCTCCGTCTTGCCCACGCCCGTGGGACCGATCATCAGAATATTTTTTGGGATGATCTCGCCGCGCATCTCGCCGCCGAGTTGCTCGCGGCGATAGCGATTGCGCATCGCGATCGCGACGGCACGTTTCGCATTCGCTTGGCCGACGATATAGCGATCGAGCTCGGCGACGATCTGGCGCGGGGTCAGCGCCGAAACGGAGGTATTCACCTCAGTCACTTCGGCGTGGCGGGTCCGCTTCCGGTTCCGCGGGCTCGGCGCGCTCGGTGGGCGCGGTCAAGAACGTGCCGTTGGGAAACAATCCGTCGTAGACGGTCGGTAGCGGTGCGTAGGGGACGTTGCGTGCGCGAGCGAGACCCGCCCGCACCAGATTGGTCAGCACTCAAAGCATCAGACGAGCGCCTCGGCCAGCTCGTCGTAGAGATACGCCATCGTCTCGATGCCGCCGAAGAATTGCGCGAGATCGAACTTCTCGTTGGGCGCGTGGATCGCGTCGTCCGGCAGCCCGACGCCGATCAAGACCTGCGGGAGATGCAGGATGCGATCGAAGCTCGAGACGGGACCGATCGTACCGCCCGTGCCGATGAAGACGGGCGGCTTTCCGAAGCCGCGCTGCATCGCGCGTGCCGCGGCACCGACCGCGGGATGTTCGCGCGACGTCGTAACGGCACGCACGTCGCCATCGTCCTCGATTTCGACACGAATGCCGGGCGGTGCCACCCGCTCGAGATGCTCGCGCACCGCGCGCTTCACGTGCGCCGGATCTTGGTCGCCGACGAGTCGCGCCGAGATCTTCGCGCGCGCGAAACTCGGAACGATCGTCTTTCCGCCCGGGCCCTGATAGCCGCCGTAGATGCCGTTGAGCTCGAGCGTGGGACGGAACCACATGCGCTCGAGCGGGAGGCGCTCGCGTTCGCCGCCGACGAGCGCGGGCACGCCGAGCGCGGCGGCTTCTTTCGTCACGTCGAACGGCAGCGCCGCGAGCTCCGCGCGTTCGCTCGCGCCGAGCTCGGGCACGCCGTCGTAAAATCCCGGCACGGCGACGCGACCCGCGTCGTCGCGCAACGTCGCGATCATGCGCGCGAGCGCTTCGATCGGGTTAACGACGAGGCCGCCGAAATAGCCCGAGTGCAGATCGCTCGTGGGACCGCCGACCGTCACTTCCCAATGCACGAGACCGCGCAACGACACGGTGAGCGACGGCACGTCTTCGGCGAAGACCGCCGTGTCCGAGACGACGACCACGTCGCACGCGAGCCGTTCCTTCTCGCGCGCGAGAAACGCCTCGAAGCTCGGCGACCCGATCTCTTCTTCGCCTTCCACCACGACCTTCACGTTGATCGGCAGCGAGCCGCGCGTGCGAAGGTGCGCTTCGATCGCCGCGAGATGCATAAGAACTTGACCTTTATCGTCGACCGAACCGCGGCCGTAGATCTTGCCGTCGCGCACGGTGCCTTCGAAGGGCGGCGACGTCCAGAGTGCGACCGGGTCTTCGGGCTGCACGTCGTGATGGCCGTACACGAGTACGGTCGGCGCCCCCGGCGCGTGCAACCACGATCCGTACGCGACGGGCAAGCCGTCGGTCTCCAACACCTCGGCATTCGTGAGGCCGGCCGCTCGCATGCGCGCGACGACCGCTTCCGCCGAACGCCGAACCTCACCGTGCCGAGCCGGATCTGCCGAGACGGACGGACATGCGATCCACGCCTTGAGTTCGTCGAGATAGCGCTCGCGATTGTCGCGGATGAATCCGATCGTATCCTGCGTGGTGATCATCGTGTGTTCTTCGCGAGTGCGGTCGCTCAGACCACCTCGACCACGATATCGTCGTTCGTGTAGATATCGATGCGCCCCGCGACCTCGAGCGCCGCGCGCGCGATCGTCTCGGCTTCGAGATCGCTGTGACGCACGAGCGCCATCGCCGCCGCCTGCGCGTAGGGGCCGCCGCTGCCGATCGCCGCGATCCCGTCGTCGGGTTCGATCACGTCGCCGTTGCCGCTGAGCACGAAGAGATGGTCCGCCGTTCCGACCACGAGCAGCGCCTCGAGTCGCCGCAGCGCGCGATCTTGGCGCCAATCCTTCGCGAGTTCGACCGCCGCGCGGACGATGTTGTTTTTGTATTCGGCAAGCTTGCCTTCGAATTTTTCGAGCAGCGTGATCCCGTCCGCGGCACTGCCCGCGAAGCCGGCGAGAACCGCGCCGCCGGCGATGCGACGCACCTTGTGCGCGCCGTGCTTCATGATCGTCTTGTCGAAGGTCACCTGGCCGTCGCCCGCGATCGCGAGCTTGCCGTTGCGGCGGACCGCCAGGATGGTCGTGGAGCGAATACGCATCCGGGGCATTCCAACGCGGCGAGCGCGGGCACCTCGGCTCGCATCCCGTTAGACCTGCGCGACCTCGCGGCGCTCTTCGAGTGCGGCGCGCCACGCGTCGAGATGCGCGAGCGCACGTTCGGCAAGGGCGCGACGCCGTTCGCGCTTGTCGCGAATCGGCTTGCCGGGTAGCGGCGAGAAGAACGTCCAGCTGACGTTCGCGGGTTGGAAGTCGTCGGTCTGCTCGTTTTGGAGATGCGCGACGACCGCGCCGAGGGCCGTATCCGCGGGAACCGGAACGGCCGTTTCGCCGCGCAACGCGCGCGCAGCCGCCGTTCCCGCGATCAACCCGCACGCGGCCGCTTCCACGTAGCCTTCGGCTCCGGTGATCTGCCCCGCGAGCCACACGTTCTCGGCACCGCGTAGGCGCAGATCCGGCGCGAGATAGCGCGGCGCATCGACGAACGAGTTGCGATGCATCACGCCGAGGCGAATCCACTCCGCGTTCGCGAGCCCCGGAAGTTTTCCGAACGCTTCCTTTTGCGCGGGCCACGTGAGCCGCGTCTGAAAGCCGACGAGATTATATGCCGTACCGGCCACGTTCTCCTTACGCAGTTGCACCACGGCGTAGGGCGCGAGCCCGGTGCGCGGGTCGCGCAGTCCGACGGGCTTGAGCGGCCCGTAGCGCATCGCGTCTTCGCCGCGTAACGCCATCTCTTCGATCGGCAGGCAGCCTTCGAAATACGGCGCCTTCCCACCGACCGCATCCGCTTCGAATTCTTTCGGCGAGTGCTTCGGGAGTTCGCGCAGGTCGCGCACGAACGTGAGATACTGCTCGCGGTCGAGCGGGATGTTGAGGTAGTCTTCGCCCGGGCCCTTGTCGTAGCGCGACTTCGCGTACATCTGCGAGAGATCGAGCGACTCCGTCGCCACGATCGGCGACGCGGCGTCGTAGTAGTGCAAGCGAACGCGCGACGCGCTCGGCGGCGCGACGCGAGCGAGCAACGCGTCGAGCGACCGCGAGAGGCGGTCGCCCGGAAGCGGGCCGCACGCGACGATCGTCGGCACGTCGGGATCGATCGCGTCCACTTCCTCGCGGACGATCCGGACGTTCGGCTCCGCGGCGAGGCGCGACTCGACGATTCCCGAGAACACGTCGCGATCGACGGCGAGCGCGCCGCCGGCCGGAACGGCGGCTTCGCGCGCGCTCGTCACGATCAGCGAGTCCATCCGCGCGAGTTCTTCTTTGAGCAGTCCGACGGCGTTTTCGAGCGACGCACCACGCAGCGAATTGCTGCACACGAGTTCCGCGAAGCGGTCCGTCTTGTGGGCGGGTCCGCTTGCGTGCGGCCGCATCTCGAAGAGCTCGACCTCGATGCCGCGTCGCGCCGCTTGCCACGCGGCCTCGCAGCCGGCGAGGCCGGCTCCGATCACACGTAGGTGCGCCGCGCTCATACCTCGACCGTATCCGGCTCCCGCTCGTCCGCGGCTTCCACGGCCTCGCTCGTCTCCGCCGCCGCGCCGATCGCACTCGTATCGTGTTCCTTATCCGCGGAACATTCGAAGGTGACCGTGCCGCGCTTCGATTTGGCGGTCACGTACGCGCCGCACACCGGGCACGGTTCGGGAACCACGCGATCCCACGAAACGAAGTCACACGCCGGATAGTTGGCGCACCCGTAAAACGTCCGGCCGCGCCGCGACTTGCGTTCGACGATCTTGCCGCCGTCTTTGGGACAGATCGCGCCCGTATCTTTGAGGATCGGCTTGGTCGTCTTGCACTCGGGATAGCCCGAGCACGAGATGAAGCGCCCGAAGCGGCCGGTCTTGATGACCATCGGCTTGCCGCAATTGACGCAGATTTCGTCGGTCGGCTCGTCCTTGAGCTCGAGCTTGGGAAGCTTCTTCTCCGCCTCTTCGAGTTCGTGCGAAAACGGTCCGTAGAACTGGCGCAGCACGTCGACCCAGTCCATCTTGTGGTCTTCGACCTGGTCGAGCTCGGTCTCCATCTTCGCGGTATACGCGAGGTCCATGATGTCTTTGAAATGCTCGGCGAGCAGATCGTTCACGGACTTGCCGATGTCGGTCGGGCGGAATCGCCGATCGACTTGTTCGACGTACTGACGCGCTTGGATCGTCTCGACGATCGAACTGTACGTCGAGGGGCGGCCGATGCCGTTCTCTTCGAGCGCCTTGACGAGCGTCGCTTCCGTGAATCGCGGCGGCGGTTCCGTGAAATGCTGCTTGGGAAGAATCGCTTCTTTCTCGAGCGATTCGCCCTTCTCGAGCTGCGGAAGCATCACGCGGCCCTTGGCCTTCGCACCGGCGGTCGTCGCCGGATCGGCAGCCTCGTCGTCCTTGCCTTCTTCGTACACTTTCGTGTAGCCGGCGAATTTGAGCACGCTGCCGTTCGCGCGGAACGCGTAGCGCGTGGTGCCGCGGACGGGCGTGGCCGCGATGTCGACCGACGTTTGGTCGTAGACGGCCGCAGCCATCTGCGATGCGACGAAGCGTTCCCAGATCAGCGTGTAGAGTCGCAGCTCGTCGCGCTTGAGAATACCCGCGAGCGATTCCGGAGTCCGCGTGACGGACGTCGGGCGGATCGCTTCGTGCGCGTCTTGCGCGCCTTCCCGGACTTTGAACTGCTTCGAGCCGCCGTAGAACTCCGGCCCGTAGGTCTGCTCGATGAACGCTTTGGCGGCTTCGCGCGCGCCGTCGGAGATGCGCGTCGAGTCCGTGCGCATGTAGGTGATGAGGCCTTGCGTGCCCTCGCTGCCGAGGTCGACGCCTTCGTAGAGCGATTGCGCCGTCTGCATCGTCTTGCGAACGCGGAACTTCAGCTTGCGCGAGGCCTCTTGCTGGATCGTCGACGTGGTGAACGGTGCGGCCGCGTTGCGACGCGTTTCGCGCTGCTTGACGGCCGTGACGGCAAATGCGGCATCCTGAAGGTCCGCCACGATCTGGTCGGCGCGGCCACCGTTATCGACGTCGAACTTCTCGCCGTCGATCTCGACGAGCGACGCCGAGAACGTCGGCGGACCGGCCTCTTTGGCGAGCAGCGCGTCGATCGTCCAGTATTCGCGGGCGACGAAGGCTTCGATCTCGCGCTCGCGATCGACGACCAGTTTCACGGCAACGGACTGCACGCGGCCGGCCGAAAGCCCGCTGCGAACCTTGGCCCAGAGCAGCGGCGAGATCTTGTAGCCCACGAGGCGGTCGAGAACGCGTCGCGCTTGTTGTGCGTTGACGCGATCCATGTTGATCGCGTGCGCTTCGTCGATCGCCTTGAGGGCCGCTTCCTTGGTGATCTCGTGGAGCTCGATGCGCTTGGGGTTCTCGAGCTTGAGAATCTCGGCGAGATGCCAGGCGATCGCTTCGCCCTCGCGATCGGGGTCGGTCGCGAGGAACACGTCCGTGGCGGACTTGCTCGCAGCCTTGAGCTCCTTGATCACGTCGCCCTTACCTTTAATGGTAAGGTACCGGGGCGTGAAGTCACCGCTCTCGACGTCGACGCCGAGCGTGCTCTTGGGCAGGTCGCGCACGTGCCCGACGGACGCCTTGACGACGAATTTCGCGGGCAAGAACTTCTTGATCGTGCGCGCCTTCGTCGGCGATTCGACGATGATCAGCGGCTTCTTCAATCTCTCCTCATCTCTCGTTTCATCGGCACAAAGTCCGAAGAAAACGCCCTAAGTATAGCTCCGCCGTCAAGCGGGGTGCAAAATTCGGCCCGGTTTTCGCGCGCGCGCGCGAGCGCGCGCCGTGAATCTTGCATAAATCGCGCACGCGGTATAAGATGCTTCCAAAGACGTCGGCCTCGTGTCGTCGTTTCCACGCATCGATCGTTCCGCTGCAGCGGACGAGGAGGATCAGTTGGACGAAGTTACTACCGAGCCCGGCGCGGAAGCCGTGCCGGCGCCGGTGGCAAAGCCGGCCCGCAAGAAGTCTGGCGCCAAGAAGAAAAAAGCGGTAAAGAAGACGGCGAAGAAGACCGCGAAAAAGGCCGGCGCCAAGAAAAAGACCGCGAAGAAAACCGCGAAAAAGACGGCCAAAAAGAAGTCTGCTAAGAAGACGGCCGTGAAGAAAACGGCCAAGAAAAAGTCCGCCAAGAAGTCGGGCGCCAAGAAAAAGACGGCCAAAAAGAAGACCGTGAAGAAGACCGCCGCCAAGAAAAAGACGGCGAAAAAGTCGGGCGCCAAGAAGAAAACGGCCAAAAAGAAGTCGGCCAAAAAGAAAAAGAAGTAAGACGGAACGAGGGCGATCGCAGCGGCGATCGCCCTCTTCTTTTATGCGAGTGCGGCGGGCGCGGCCGTGAGATCGGGCGCGTTGCCGTTATGCTCCTCGACCCAGTGGCACGCCGCGACGTGATTCGGCGCGTAGGTCTTGAGCGGCGGAACCTCGACGCGGCAACGGTCGAACGCGACGGGGCAGCGCGTGTGAAAGCGGCATCCGGGCGGCGGGTTCACGGGTGAGGGGATGTCGCCGGTGAGCAAGATGCGCTTGCGTCTCGATTCCACCGCGGGGTCCGGGATCGGGATGGCGGAGAGGAGCGCGCGGCTGTACGGATGGAGCGGATTCTCGTAGAGATCGTCGCGGTCGGCGATCTCCACGATCTTGCCGACGTACATCACGGCCACACGCGTGGAGATGTGGCGGACGACCGAAAGGTCGTGCGCGATGAAAAGGAACGTGAGGCCGAACTGCTGCTGGAGGTCTTGCAGCAAGTTGATGACCTGCGCTTGAATCGACACGTCGAGCGCCGACACGGGCTCGTCGGCAACGATGAACTTCGGATCGACCGCGAGCGCGCGAGCGATGCCGATACGCTGCCGCTGGCCACCGGAGAATTCGTGCGGATAGCGGTTCGCGTGGTAGGGCTGCAAACCGACGAGCCGCAGCAGGTCTTGAACCCGCGCCTCGGCGTCCTTCCCCTTCGCGAGGTTGTGGATGCGCAATGGCTCGGAGATGATGTCGCCGACGGTCATGCGCGGGTTGAGGGACGCGTACGGGTCCTGGAAGATGATCTGCATCTCCTTACGGAGCATGCGCGACTCTTCGCGTTTGAGCTCGAGGATGTTCCGTCCGTTGAAGATCACCTCGCCCTTCGTCGCGGGCAAGAGATTGAGGACCACGCGTCCCGCCGTGGTTTTGCCGGAGCCCGACTCCCCCACGAGCCCGAGCGTCTCGCCCGCGCGGATCGTGAAATCGATACCGTCGACGGCTTTCACGTCGCCGACGTGACGCGAGAGCACGCCCGCGTTGATCGGGAAATATTTGTAGAGGTCGCGCACCTCGAGCAGATCGGGGGCGTTCGGAACGACGCTCATTCCGCCACCACCGCCGGTGCCGACTCGACCGGCAGGCGACGCTCGCCGGCCGTCTTCTCGTTGTAGAGTTCGCAGCGCGCCACGTGACCGTTACCGAAATCGTAGAGCGGCACCGCACTCTCGCACACGGGCATACGGTACGCGCATCGCGGCGCGAAGGCACACCCGGTCGGGAGCCGCAGCAGATTGGGCGGTTGACCTTCGATCGGCACGAGTCGCGCCGATTTCTTTTCGTCGAGCCGCGGTAACGACGCGAGCAGTCCCATCGTGTAGGGATGCTTCGGCGACGCGAAAATCTGCGCGGCGGTTCCGTATTCGACGAGATTGCCCGCGTACATCACGAGCACGTACTTACAGGTTTCCGCGACCACGCCGAGATCGTGCGTGATCATCACGATCGCGGAGCCGAGGCGCTGCTGCATCTCGTTCATCAGGTCGATGATTTGCGCCTGAATCGTCACGTCGAGCGCGGTCGTGGGTTCGTCCGCGA
>Ga0209611_10012547_pt1 | contig 11882 bp, 11 predicted proteins | sample S1TSphgellanicum_3_FD_187693 | JGI IMG/M metagenome (GOLD analysis project Ga0209611, IMG submission 187693) | Host-associated microbial communities from peat moss isolated from Minnesota, USA - S1T2_Fc - Sphagnum magellanicum MG (SPAdes) (version 2) | ecosystem: Host-associated > Plants > Peat...
TAACAATTATATGTTGACGATTCTTGCCGCTTGTTTATATGACAATCATGATGCTTCAAAAGCTTCTTGTCAATAGGGTTTGAGACGCGCTTACCCTGCAGTACCACTTGTAGTTCTCCCATCAAAATAGCCTACTATTGGACCAAACCATCTAACCATTGTACCTATACTTTTTGGAAAATATGAAAGCGCATTGTGCATCCAATCTAATAATTTAATTATGCTATCTCCCCATTTGTCACAAGTTAAGGCTATGAGGCAGTTGTCAAGGGGATTTGAGAAAAACCTTGGAAGAAAAATTGGTCAGTGTTGGCGGTAGTAGTTTTCTTGTGCGGTGATGGCTGGGGCTACTAATGCAACGAGCGTGCTACGCAATTACCTCATCTTCGACCATTGGTCTTTGAGTATTTTTGGCGTGGTCTCTGTTCGTTTTTCTGCTGGTACTCACGGTTCAGAAGCGATCGCTCAATCATTGTCTCAATTGAGTTTTACATGATTTTCCATCACTGCAAATATTACCCCATGATTTCTTCAAAATCAGCAGCTTATTTCTATCTTTAGAGGTATTGACAAACTTTACCCAATTCTAACTTGTGACCAATGCTATCTCCCCAAGATACAGTCGATTCAAATATGTCTCTAAATTCTTCTTTTAATTTATGCATTTCAGCTAAAATTGGTGAAACTTCTTGGGCAGCTTTTAATTTTTCTTTTTGCTTTTCGTTCAAGGATTCTTCATTCTTAATGAAGCTATATTTGCTTTTATTTAATCCCTCTAATATTCTATCTTTTTCTGATTTATCTTTTAGTGACATTGCTGATCTCTTTTCAGCTTTACGCATAGCATATAATTCATCATTGACTTGTTTCATAACAACCGCAACTTCAGCAGTTATATTAGCATTGGGCATTAACTCTTCAACTAAATTTTTATAAGGTGACCAGAGATCAATACTGACTTCTTCGATTTGTTCAAGTACATGAATACCCCAGCCTACAAGAACTTCACGTATCTCTTCCATTCTTCTGGATTTGATTATTTCAATGGGTTTACGAGTGTCTAAATCTACTAGTACCGCTAAATAATTTCCTTGACCTTTAACCAAAGCTATTTCATCTATACCTAATCTTTTTACTTGACTTAAATTTATATTTAATATTTGCGATACTTGTCCTCTCAACATTGATTCAATTTCTTCGTCACTCAAGTCATTTTTTTCCGCTACGCTATGAATATTGCTATCTAATACTTGTTGCACTATGTCAACCGCTAGCCTCTTAGTGTATCCTTTATTTTTGTCAACAAAATCTAGTCTTTCACCTTGCTGTATCTATATTCTAGGGATTGCTTATATGCAATTTTAGGTTTTAAAACCTAGTTAGTTTTGATTCTTACCATAAAAGTAGCGGAAGAACCAGAATTTTAAATTTCATAAAACAAAAAGTTCTCAACTTACAAAATACTGAATCTTAGGGTCTACGTTGTCAACAGTAAATCTACGGCTAACCTCAAAAATTTAGCAAATATAAACAGGAAGTCTGTCATATATGAAAACCTGATGAAAATAGTCTACTAACTCATGCTAATTTTGGTTTTTGCCAATATGATGATTCTTATGAATGATAAAAGTGTTTAAAAAATAAACAAATGAAAGCAAAAACTTATTACCACAAATGTTTATCAGTTACTATCTTAGTAGTTACAGCCCTAGGTTTATCGCAAAAAGCGAGTGCAACTGGGCTAGGAGTAGCGTCTGATTACAACGTATTCACTATCAGAAATATTAACCAGCAATCTACAGATATTGAGGGAAAACTGGCTGCTGGTGGTAATGTGAATTTCGTTGGTGGTATTGGGAGTAAGCTGGCTACTAATAGCGGCAATGTAGTGGTAGCTGGAAATAACTTGACTTTGAGTAATGGTCAAGTATCTAATGGCAATGCCGTCTATGGAGTGAGTGCCAATATTGCCAGCAACGAGGGATTACCAAATGGAAAACTAAGTCAGGGTAATCCCATTGACTTTAATGCTGCGGGAACCCAACTGGAATCGCTATCCCAAAGTTTAGCCAGCTTAACTCCCAACGGCACGACAACGGTTAATAAATGGGGTGATATTAATCTCACAGGTAGTGACAGTCAATTGAATGTTTTTAATCTTGACGGATCTGCCCTCTCAAAGACAAATAATTTTACAATCAATAGCAACTCTGGTTCGACGGTTATTGTCAATGTTAGTGGTACTAATGTGTCACTGAGTAACTTTGGATTCAATATCTCTGGTACAAATCAACAACATATTCTGTACAACTTCTATCAAGCCACAACCTTAACTGCTAGTGGGGTTGGCATTCAAGGTAGCATCCTCGCGCCTCTTGCTAATTTCACATTCAATAACGGTCAAGTGAACGGCAATATGGTGGTAGCGTCCCTTTCAGGAAAGGGAGAGTTTCACAACTACTTGTTCCAAGGTAATCTGCCAAGCACTCAGGGCACGAGTACACCGAAAAAGCCAACCACTCAGGACACGAGTACACCGAAAAAGGTTCCTGAACCAGCAAATTTGGTAGGTCTGGGATTAATTGCTGCAATCTTGGGATTGTCTCGAAGCCGAGGCTCGTCAGCACGTCTTTGCACATTGGCAGCGCTTCCGTAAGTATTACTTGGAGCAAGGTTCTCGTAATGCTTGGTTCGCACCCAATCTCACAGGTTCTACAGGCGATTCCTCCATGAACACCGGGAATACCACTTATGTGGTGGTTAAAAGGATTCCCAAAGCTTCAGTCGGAGGACGGGAGTGTATGCCCCGTCTGGTAGTGGAGGCGTAAATCCTCCAGGGGAGAAGAGATTGACCGCTATCTCTTCGGTTGACCTGCTTTATCCACTTGTGAGTAACTTTGGGTAAACTTTATTGAGCGGTGAAGTGGGATGAATATAAGTAGAATTTATGGCGATGCACTTGGAGAAAGCAAGCGTGCGAGGGAGCAATGCGATTTTGTGGGATGAACCTAAAAACGGGCGATCGGTAATGAGTCACCCTGGGATATAAATGTTATCTTTGCGGGACACAATAAACCATTTGTGGGTAGAATCCAGCAACGGAGGGAACAGCAATTAGAGTTGGAGTGGATCACGTTGTCCAGAAAATACCCCGCATTCTGCGTGCGTAGCGTAGGTGCCGCCCGCCGCAGGCATCGCCCTTTTTTGACTTCGCCAACAGTATCAGTAGCTAATCATAGCTGATCCTGTGCTACATTTACAGCAAATAAATTCGCACGTCTCCGAATAACCTCCACGGGCTAAAGCCATATGTTTTTTAAACTTGCGGGAGATCTAGATGAACCGATCTAAGATAGTTGCCATTCTGACAGGCGCAATTTCTATCATCTTGGCGATCGCCTACCTTGTTATTGTTCAGTTGTTAGACTTACGAGGTGAAATGAAACCTGCGCCTATCAGCCAACTTGACCACGGAAGCGCGATAGTTTCTTATAGCTATAATTTAAAATCCAAAATGGTATGAGTAATCGGGCTTTTGACCATTGGTTTAAAAATAAAGGTGAAAATCCAGCCATTGCATGGACACTATCGATCTTATGGTTGCTTTTGATTGGTTGGCTGGCCTTTGGGTGGAATTTGGGCAATACTGGCTTGGTTGATGAAACAGAACCACTGTTTGCTGAAGCAGCTCGCCAGATGACGGTGACAGGCGATTGGATCACGCCTTTTTTCGATGGTGAGACTCGCTTTGATAAGCCGATTTTAATCTACTGGCTGATGGCGATCGCTTACAAAATCCTAGGTGTAAATTCGTGGGCGGTGCGTCTCCCTTCAGCACTGAGTGCCTTCGGGCTAATGGGCTTAGTTTTCTATACACTGTTGTCTTTTGGCGTTGTTAGTCCTAACCAGTTTCAGCCTAAGCTAGATAGCAACACACATCAAACACGTCGCTATTGGCTGTGTGCTGGGTTAGGTTCTGCTTTGGTGGCACTAAATGCAGTTACGATTGTCTGGGCAAGAATCGGATCTGCTGATTTATTACTAACCGGATGTATGGATGGGGCATTGTTGTCCTTTTTTATCGGTTATACTCAACCGACAAAACCAAAGCTGCAAGCTCGTTGGTATCTTGTTTTTTACGTGCTAATTGCCTTGGCTATTTTGACAAAAGGACCAGTAGGAATTGTTTTGCCAGGGCTAATTATTGGCGCATTTGTGCTTTACATAGGTAACTGGCGTGAAGTTTGGCAGGAAATGCGTCCCGTTTGGGGTAGTTTTCTAATTCTTGCACTCGTGCTGCCCTGGTATGTACTCGTGATCTGGCGCAATGGCTGGGCTTTTATCAACTCTTTTTTTGGATATCACAACCTAGAGCGCTTTACGAGTGTCGTTAATCACCACTCAGAACCTTGGTACTTTTACTTCCTCGTAGTACTAGTTGGTTTTGTACCTTGGTCAATCTATTTACCAATGGCGATCGCACGGCTGAAATTTTGGCAGAGATCACACTGGCGTTCTTCAAACCGTTCCACCCAGCTAGGTCTATTTGCCTGGTTTTGGTTTATGGGTGTTTTTTGTTTCTTCACCATTGCCGTTACCAAACTGCCACACTATGTATTGCCCTTAATGCCAGCAGCTTCTATTCTAGTAGCGCTCATGTGGAGTAACCTAGGGGGGAGAGGGGAAGAAGGGGAACTTGGGCCCCCCCCTGAGAATAAGGGGAAGAAGGGGGCAAGAGGGAGAGTTCGGGAAGTAGAAGAAATTTCCCCCACTTCTCTTCTCTGGAGTGGCTGGGTGAATGTGGTATTTCTATTAGCATTAGCTGGGGTGTTCTTCTGGAGCCCCCACTTCATCGGCTACGACCCAGCCATAGTTAATCCGCGCCAGCTGATTGAACAGTCAGGTTTACCAGTTTTAGGATGTGTCATCTGGTCAATTACTGCTGTGGCTATTGCGGTTTTAGTATGGCGTCGGCAGTGGGGTGGAGTGCTGATGATGAATTTGCTTGGGTTCTTAGCATTTCTGATTTTCGTGTTCATGCCTACGGGTTTACTAATAGATCAAGCGCGTCAGCTACCCCTACGAGAGTTGTCTGCGATCATCACTAAAGTAGAGCAACTAGGCGAACCCTTAGTTATGATTGGGTTCAAAAAGCCTAGTGTTGTATTTTACACGCAAAGAACAGTTGAGTATATTCAATTAAACAGAGATGCCTTGACGGAGATCAAAAAAATCTCCGTCACTCAGCCCCAACCACCTACCCTACTCATCCTCACTCAGCCTAAAAAATTAGAAGCCATGGGACTTCAGCCGAATCAGTACCAGAACTTAGGCAAATCTGGGACTTACCAGCTTATCCGCATCTCTAAATCACAGTTCTGAGTGTAGCCCGCGCCTGAGTACGCACAAACTGCGCCTGATTACACAAAGCCCGCGCCTGAAGACACATGGCAAAAGCCTTAGTACAAGCAGTATTAGCCAAGGCACGCGTCATAGCTAAAGAAGCCTGTCTTTTGATGTACTCTTGCTTAAAAAGACCAAAAAGGTACTGCTGCAACTGTTCTGGTGTTGCATTTTTAACTATCTCATAGTGGTTTAGAGCTTCTAGCCCCACGAACTCACAAATAAAGTCACATGAGACCGAGGTGTAAACACGATACACACTAAAGTTGTACTGAATTGGTACAACTTTGAAGTTATGGGTAAACTCATAGCCATAAACTATCGTCATGGTAGAAAAGTAGAAAAGTTGCCAAAAACCGCAATCAGTTGCCTTAAGACAAAAGCGTAGAATCTTTACACTTTAGTTTTCCCAAAAACTGCCTTTGGCGAACATTCTCCTATTTATTGACAACGGTAAATCTGGTACTCGTAACCGTTCACGGGAGGAAAAGACTGAGGGTCAGCAACACAACCTTTGAGTTCCACTGGTGCATGAAAGTTCACTAGCCACAAGTCCAAAGGTCGTGGTAACTGTGTCAAAGTATGTTTCAGGGCAACTGTCGAAGTCTCAGGGTTTTGGTCTTGATGAGCAAGAAGAAATAGAGGCGTTGTAGATGAGCCTGAGAGCTTGAACACCCTAGCTACGCCCATCATTTCCCCAGTCTGGACATGGGTTTTGTGGGCTGTGGCAATGAGCATTGGTGACTGGGATACCTTTTGCATCAGCGAGACTAAAAGGTCAGGGCGATAGTATTTTGGGTAACCCAAATTGTAGACAACTATCAGTCCGCTGATTAGTCCCATCGACAAAATTATGGCAACAGATGTTTTTCCAGATGAGGAGAGAAATTTTTGCCTATTTGTGGGAGTTTTCCAACAGACTGCAAGACTTGCCCCAAGTAAAACTATGATCGATGGAAAGTAAACGAAGTAGTATCTCGCGCCCCGTGTGAGGTCTATACCAAGAACATATGTAAAGAAAAAGAAGAGGGCGATCGCTCCTATAACCAACACAATAAACATCTGGGTCATTAAACCAGTAGTCGGTTGCTTGACCTGAGTCAGAACACCCCGCTTCAGAATTGGCAGTAACCAAATAAAGAACAAAAGCATTGCCAAGCCAGAAATTATGACTACGAAGAGCGAGTCAGATGACACTGGCAACAAATACAGCATACTAATCCATGTAGCCAGAGCTTGAAACAAAGGGCTGATCCACTCCAACAACCTGGGATCGCTACTTTGAATCCACTTAGTCAACTCACCCCCACGATTTGCCTGTAAAAACAGTGGTAGCCAGACCAAACACCCTGCTGTTGTGCCAATGCCAACAACGAAGATTTGCCACCAAGGAGGGGAGGGAGGGGGAGCAGGGGGACCGGGGGGCGGGGGGGGGGCAGGGGAGGAAAAAATTACTACTCTAGCTCCCTCTGATCCCCTTGCTCTCCTTTTCCACTGACGCCGACCAAATACAATGAACCACAGAGCTTCTGTGGCAAGGGTGAGAGCAAAAAAATAATGGGTAGAAATACCGATAAAATTAATAGCTATCCAGATAACTACGATCCAGATGGGTATAAGTGTTCGGTGTTGGATGTGTCTTGTCGCAATTACCAGACAGCTAAGGGAAGCAATCACCCACAAAATTGCCAAAGTGTAATGACGTGCTTCTTGAGAGATAAAGATGCCGTAAGGAGAAACTGCCATAATAGTTGCAGTTAACTGGCTCACCAACTGAGAGCGAAAGGCAAGCCAGCTCAACCCATAGAGAGCGGGTATAGACAAAGTACCGAAGAGAACGCTCAGCGATCGCGCTGCCCATACAGAAGCTAAGCCTCCAACACTAGGAGAAAAAAGCCGCATCCACCAGTGCGCCAACACAAAATAGAGCGGTGGATGGTTAGTCTCCCTGAACAAATGCTGAAGCACATCGGCGATGCCCGCATCCGGGTTGGGTTGCATTGGTTGCAAGAGGACATCTTGGGCTATCGCCCGGTCTAACGGTACGTTGCGAAAACTATTGCCCAGGCTAAAAACGATAGTGGAAAACTCATCAGTCCAAGGGGGCTTCGCATCTAGCTGAGTTAAGCGCAAGCCAGCACCAATCACTACCCACAACAATAGAAACAGCGACTGCTTCCACCTCACCTGTTTTTACCCTTTAAAAAACCAAGAATTGATACAAAGCTTTGCGGCTCTTGCAGTTGTGGTAAATCGAAAAGTTTTTCAGGAGCTTTAAAATCAAGCAATTAAGACAACCCTGGTGTTATTTTCTTTATTTTACGCTTCATAATCTAGGGTATCATTGAATAACCCAGTTTTGGCTCCGCCTAAAGACTGGGCTGTTCAATTTGGCGTTAGCTCAATCTAAACAAATAAATCATGTACTGTCTATGTTTCAAAAACTGGTGACTATCTATGAGTTGCAGTTGCATTTCTAAGCTTTTCAATGGCTTTCTAGCCAAGAATTTTACAATTCTGTATGGAATAGGTGCCCAACCTATTAAAAGGTCATTGAAGAGTTCTAAAGTGGGTTTAACGTATTCATCATATTTTAATCTTGCTAGATCTAAAGTGGGTGTGACTCTTGATGTTATATCCTCAGATTTAATGATCTCAAAGCCAAATTCTTCTGCAGTTTTTTGATACTCATCTTTTTTGTGAGTGCAAATTGCGAGGATATTATCCTCATCGAAATTCTCTCTCAAAAAATAGTCGGAAACTAGCAAATTTCCTTTGCTAGTTAATAGGTTACGACATTTTTTAAATCCTTCTTTCATGGGGATATACTGACTACTCTCACTCATTAAAATCAGGTCATATCTCTTATCTGTCTCAAAATGCTCGAACTTAGTTAAATGAAATGGAATTTCTCCTTTAGCTCTAAATGCTTCTGCTTGAGCTGTATCGGGAGACAAAGCTTCAACTTGAAAACCCTTTTCTTTTAGTAGCAGTGCATTTCCACCAGTTCCACATCCAACATCTAAAACTGTTTGAACACCTTGTGGAATTAATGAAATCAGATGTTTGATGTACTGTTCTTGTGCTCGGTGTAGATTCTCTACTTTTAATTCGTCTTCTAAATTCCAATAACCGTAGTGCAAGTAGTCTGACTTTGTAATCTTGCGATAATAGTCAAGTATAGGATCTTTAACTTTTTGAGACATTGGATCATATGTGCCGTATTTTTTCAAAAATAGCGGTTTTCAATTGAGTAAAATACATCAAAGAGATCAAAAACCGCACCCTGTAGCAGATGTAAGCCGATAAAACTGTAGTTCATCGGGATGAGAACAGCTATAGTAGGAGTCTGACAAAGGGATGTCATGCTTGTTACATCTCAACTCCCATCACAAAGCCATTAATTTTACTGTTAAGCTGTGATACATTTAAATTGTATATTATACCGAGCATACTGGTAAGCATTAACCGTTGACAGTCAACGACTACCATAAGTAGTTACAGCACATTACATGTAAGTGAGGTGCGAAGCTGATGTCTAAAAGCCAGACAGAAAGCGACTTTGACTCCTAACTCCTAACTCCTAACTCCTAACTCCTAACTCCTAACTCCTAACTCCTGAATTCTGCTATATACAATTTAAGACGCGCATGATCTGACTTTGTTTCAGCTAGTCTAAGCTTGTATGACGTAACACCTAATAGCTGATTTTTGGTATATATTAGAGATAATGGTGACAATTTGGGATATTTTGTCTAGTATGTACCTATCCCCGAAAGAAGCAAGCGAAAAGTACAATATTTATCCCAAAACCCTGAGTCGATTAGCAGACAAGGGAACAATAGAATATATATTGATGCCCGGTAGCAACCATAGGCGATACAAAGTTTCTTCGCTCGAAAAGCATTTAAATAAGCCAACACAAGGCAAAACTGTTCTTTATGCTAGGGTTTCCACTCAAAGCCAAAAAGATGACCTACAGACTCAACTAATTTACCTTCAGGAACATTACCCTGGCAATGAGTGCATTAGTGAAATTGGCTCAGGACTTAACTTTAAGCGTCAGAAATTTTTAGGCTTAATTGAAAGAGTTTTACTGAAAGATGTTTCTCTTATAGTTGTTGCCTATCCAGATCGTTTCGTTCGGTTTGGTTTCGACTTTTTTGAATGGCTTTGTCAATTGCATGATTGTAATATAATCTCCCTCAACTCAACAAAGCTTAGTCCTTACGATGCTAAGAAACATCACTGCAAAGTAATAGTTTTTGAATATTTAAACAACCTTCGCCCTCAAAAGGGAAAGTATTCAGCCAGAAGCAATCAAAAGCGTGCCTATTGGTTGAAATCAAAGATTTTTGAGTTTGTTAAACATATTGCCCGAACAGAGTTTAATATGTTAACTATAGCAATCCTAAATGAATTACAAACACCTCTCCCTTGTCCCCCTTGTCCCCCCTGTCTTCCTTGTCCCCCTTGTTTGGATCTCAAATAGGATTGCTATAGTCGGGTTTCTCCTAAAAATACTTCTAAATATTCAGCAATTGACGGTTCGTTAATGATGAGAACATCAGACAACCAAGTGGCTGAATTGATTTCAACAAACCCAAGGATGTGGTTAAGCTTTTCAAATACAGAAGGCTATCACCCTGGCACATTAGCTGTTACGCTGAACGGTTATATGATCCATTCAGGATTAAACGCTGCTAGAAACATAGGAATGAAGTTTTATCAGCGATCTAAAACTGAAAAGCTGAAGTTCGTAAGACTTCAGTTGGCACATTAGCTACATGCTATTGCGTCAGCCCCATGTGTAGAGGGGTGACAATCGCTTACCATTTAGGTAGCTGCCACCATTGAGGTGAGCCAATTTTAATAGAAGAGTCATTCATTTTCTAGTAAAACAATGCTCTAGCTACCCGTACAGAGGCGATGCAAAAATGTAAAGAATGGTGGATGTCCAATATATTCCAACTTTCTACTACACTTAAGATCAAATTGGCTCAAAGACCATTTCTGGAGTTAGCATAACTCCGCTGTCTAAGTTCATCACCTTACCGATTCCCACAAAGCGTCCATCCTCATGGTAAACAAGCAATGTGTCAGAAATATCAACAGTTAGGGCAAGCTGCTGACCCTGACACCATTTTTGAGCATCAGTTGCTGGTAAAGTAATCTGTGCAAGATGCTGTAATGGTGCATCGGGAAGCAGAGGTTGAAACTTTCCAGTTTGCAGTTGTGCTTCGAGATCGCCTAAGGAAAGACTATCTGCTAAGTGGAATCCGCTACTTTCAGTGCGTGTCAATGCTGCGAGGGTGCCACCAGTTCCCAAGACAGTACCTAAGTCGCGTGCGATCGCCCGAATATAAGTACCCCTACCGCAGGCGATCGCGACATCCAATTCGGGAAACTCTCCTTCTCGCCAATCCAATATTTCAATGTTGAAAACTTCTACTATCCTTGCCGGGACTTCCACCTTTTCCCCTTTTCGCGCCAAGTCGTACAGGCGTTGCCCCTGAACTTGAATCGCGCTGTAACTCGGTGGAATTTGGGAAATCTTGCCTTTAAATTGTTGCAGTGTTGTTTTCACAGTAGCTAAACTCAACCCAGCACAAGGTTGAGAAGCAATGACTTCACCCTGCAAATCATCGGTTGTCGTCTGCACACCCAGACGGATCGTTGCTTGATAAGCTTTTTCTCCTGGAAGATACTGCAATAATCTTGTGGCTTTACCAAGTGCTATTGGTAACACCCCAGTTGTTGCTGGATCTAAAGTACCAGCGTGTCCCACCCGCTTGAGGCGCAGCAGTTTTCGCACCCGCGCTACACAATCATGGGAGGTCCAGCCAAATGGTTTGTTGAGATTGAGGAAGCCTTGTGTCATTGTAGGGTGTAGGGTGTAGGGTGTAGGGTGTAGGTGTAGGGTGTAGGTGTAGGGTGTTACTATTAACCATTGACCACTCATCACTTTTGGAGGGATTGAATCAGGCTCAAACGCAGAGACTGATGAGAAATAGATTTGGCGTAGGCGGCGTTGAGGTAGGAGGTGTATTTTGACGTTCCCGCGACGTAAGTTTCAAAGAAAGGCAAACTCAAAACATTCATGTAACGACGTGCTTGATTAGGAGCGTTTCCAACTACCTTTGAAGGTAAGGCTACTTGCTCGCTTGCACTCGAACCTGTGCCAATCACTGAAAAATGTGTTCCACCTGAAAGCACTACCAAATACTTTTGTGAAGTAGCAATCCAAGGAAAAGGTCGAATTTGTTCGTATAAAGCTGGTGCGATTGTATCATTACTGCTAGCGACAATCATCACTGGAGTCTGAATTTGGTTTAAGCCAGCTTCTCCCAGGATACTGCTCGTCAGAGGGTTAACCGCAATGACAGCTTTGACTCTTTTATCCTGCAGGTTAAACTCTTTAATCACTCTCGCTCTTGGTAAAAGCTAAAACCCTTTACTAGTGAGGATTTTGCCTTTTC
>Ga0209611_10012549_pt1 | contig 11880 bp, 8 predicted proteins | sample S1TSphgellanicum_3_FD_187693 | JGI IMG/M metagenome (GOLD analysis project Ga0209611, IMG submission 187693) | Host-associated microbial communities from peat moss isolated from Minnesota, USA - S1T2_Fc - Sphagnum magellanicum MG (SPAdes) (version 2) | ecosystem: Host-associated > Plants > Peat...
CTATGGTGGTAGACCTACCCTGGCACATTTGTTCTAGAGAATGTGGCCTGCTTCCCAGTGAGTGACACCTGGGTGCTTTATGTGGGTTGTAAACTAGTGCAGGGGGGTAGAAAATTACTAAAGTGGCGGTGATGCCAATTCTGCCATTTACTGCCAAATCAGCAGGTACAGACTACAGACTTTTACATGTAGGGGAAGGGTGCCAACGAGGTTTAGGTTTAGGGTTTAGGCCTTCAGACCTGTGTGTGGTTTCCAGCATAAAAAATCCACCTGATTTATTTCAGCATGTGTTTTTCTCAGCCTTTCTTTAAAACTGGGTAGCACATGTTATGAGGAGATTGATGGGTGGAACCCCCTTTCTTTTTTCTTGTAATGAGCCTTTTTAATTGGCCCATTTACAAAATATGTATTGCTAAGATTAGGATTCCCAAAATAGAAGTTTTTGGATGGGTGGTTCGCAGAACCAAGTCGATAGTTCTCACAAATGGAATGTTGATTCAATTTTGTAGACACCAAACTAGGTATGTCCCACATGCTTAAGGGCCCACTACCTCTAACAGATGCTAGTGTATATTACATTTTAAAAGCACAGTTCCTGGAAATTCTTTGTGCGGAAATTGTATACCTGGGTCCCTGTATTTAGCATGCACAAAGAGAAAAATGTCATTACAGGGAGTGGGTGTAGAATCTAGAGTGTAGACCATGGGACCTCAGGTAGGCTTCTCCAAATTACGAAGGGTACGAAACCTTGATAGGCGTGCTCACTCATGCCAAAGAGACCACAAAAATTTAAGAGTGAAAATGTGGCCCACAGGGGCTTGCAGTGCACATGGCCACCTTTGACTCTTGTTGCAAATGAGCCCTTTTTGGTATCTCATATCTGGAGACTGGAGTTCCAACAACGTATCTCTACACTTTATCTATATATATGTATGTATATCTCTCAGTGATTTAATTTATTCAAATTTCAGATGTTGTGCCATTGGCTAGCATTTCAAGAGGGATTTTGCATTAAATTGTGATAGGATTTTTAAACCTGTCTAAATAGTTTTAAAACTGCTACCCAAGTAAAAGTTGAGTCCCAATGTGGTGATTTTTTTTTGAATTTCTTGAAATTTGGCGATTTTTCAGTAAAAATAGGAATATTGTGACAAAACATTTCTTTTATATATATATTGGCGAAATTTCACACAAAAAAATGCTGACTTATATACTGTGATCCACATTAATTAGTTCAGGTGTGCATTCCAAGTTTAGAATTTTTTTTTTTTTGCAATGAGCCTCTTTGATTTTCTCATCATAAAAGAGTTCTGAAACTTTGGGGACTCCCCAATATACAATGTATTCACTCCAAATACAGAAACATATGAGAGAATCTCCAACAATGAAACACGAAAAAGGCACCATATCACTAAAGTAGCAACCCGCTTGGTTGCTCCTCGATTCTTGGTAGTGGAAGACTAATTTTGAACCCCAACAATGCATGCTATTTCACATGACAAAAATTGATTAGGAATCCACTGCAAGGGATTTCAGTTTGTTTTAGTCATGATTTCTTTACGTGAACTTGCACACAAATGTTGTATCCTTGTTGTTACACACAAAGATTTACAAGATTTGTGAGTATGATGGGCTTTTTTTGTTCAACAACCAGATTGTATAGGAAAACTTCAATTATTTGTAATCCAAAAATGTAGAACTACTCTTTGATAGCTTGTGTATGGAACAAGTGTAGAAGGTGAGAGAGATAATGACTTGAAACCTTTGTTTGAAACAAGCAAATCTAAGGTAGCTGAGCCAAAGATTAATATTTCAAACATATATGCAAGGCATTGAAAAGTTGGAAAGTTCACAAAACCCATTTTAATTTACAATTAAACCTTGTAAAACACTTGTGGACCATGATGGTTTTCAAGGAACTTGATTGAAATTAAAAAATTCATTGAGATTAAAATTTAATCCTACTTTCTTCATCTTTTTTTGGTTGCATATGGTTATAAATTCGACTAAATTTACTACCTCACTCATTAGCTAATTATTTATTTCCTTTTCTTGTTTTCTTCCACACCATGTAACATTGGGTTCAATGGTTTGGACATGAAAGCTTGCAACAAACATAAAAACACACAAGAAAAACAATAAAGATTGTTTGACTACATCTATGGAGCCTTTTGCTAAGCTTGACATCTTGCCAAACCTACCATCACCTTACCCATTCTTGGCTAAACCATCATCTCTTGGCAAAACCTCTAACCTTCAACAAAACCTACATCTCTTATTGCTTAAACCTTTACCACTTGAAAAAACTTATATCTATCTTAAATAAACCTTTACCTATTAGCAAAACATTTTTGTTTCTTAATTAAACCTTTATTTGTTGGCAAAACTATTATATCTTCCTAGTTAATCCTCTAACCTTTAGCAAAAGCTCTATCTCTTATTGGTTAAACCTTTACTACTTGGCAAAACTTTTAATTCTTTCTAGTTAAACCTCTACATGTTAACAAAACCTATTTTTTCTTAGCAAAACCTCTATCTTTAAAATATAAAGATTATAAAAGATAGAGATGTGTAATAATTTATTAGAGGTAGATCAACCTCTAACAAATTATTACACATCATTGACATACCCATGTGGGAGGTGGGGTTTATCCCATGTAATGTTTTCTCACAGATTGAGAAGGATGATGATCATGTTGAAATAATTTAAGTGAATAAGGTTGGTTACACAAAGCTTTTTAGGCTCGCATGGGATGCCTACAATTAATTCCAAATCCACCAAGTGTAATTGAAAGAAGGAAATGTAAACCACGTATAAGTACCATGAATTGAAAATGAATCATGGTTGGTAAATTTGCAAGCACTTAATTTGTTTTTAAAATTGTTTTTCCATTGTGCATTTGAATCATGACACTAAATTTTTTTGGGTCACTAAACTTCAAGATATAACAAAGGAGGCCTTTTTGGGAAATACAATCTAGTTCACACTTCAATGTCAACAACTTTTCGCCCATCCCCATGTGACAAAGGCTATAAAAGTTATGCCAACTTATTGGAAAAAGATATGGGCATTACCTATGATTCTTCTTTGAGTGAGGGTGCACTTTAAAGGATAGTGTAAAGCCATTGTAACCTAACTTCTAGTAGGAAATTTGTATATCTCACCAACATTTTTGTACCATGTTCATTTTTTATATATGCATGTAATTTTTTATACATGTAATTTTTCATAAATTTTTATTTTCCCAATTTGTAATACATGCATTTAGTGGACCAAATGCAATAAGAAATATTTAAAATATAATTATAAACAGATATTAAAATTTCTAAATAATATCATATATAATATTTTAAAATATTTTAAATTATTATTTTAAAAATTATTAATATATTCAATTCTGAAATTACATACCAATATTGCAAGTTTGTAATTCAAGAAATAAATGATGCCATTAAACTTTAGAGTGGACATTTATTGAAATTAAACATATACCCCACGTTTTAATTGAATTAATATTGAATCATAATGATTTTTTGTGGCCAAAATTTTCCATTTTTCTTTTTTTAAATGATTGTAAGTAACATGGTCTAAAAACTATTTGGAAATTTTTTATTTAAAAAAATCGACAAGTTTATGAAATCATGAAGACTTTCAAATTTCTAACTTTTTCATTTTGAAATCACCATATTTAGCTAATAGAATTTTCTTGTTGACCAACATGTATTAGGATTCTTAGAGTTTTTACTTCTCTATTTGTGTTGTAACTAGTTTTTTGTGTGGTTGATCACTAGTTTTGGTGCAACATGACAAAATTGAAAAAAAAACACTAAAGGTTTTGGTTAAAATAACATTTACTTTTTTTTAATTTCTTACTACACTAAATGAAGGTACTATTGAATTGTACTACAATAACATTCAAATAAATAACACGATAAATTTCAGAATATTTTAGATATTTTATTCGAAAATTTCATAAAATTAAAATTTTATTCTAAAACATAAAAAATACTGAAATTATATATAAATAAATTATATAAAAATGGAAAACAAAATAATTTTATAACAACTAATTATGCTTTGAATTTTAAAGTTAATCAAATGCAAATTTTAATGAATGGAAACATTAGCTTTAAAGTTTTTAGCTAATTACCCCAAATTATTTATATATAAACCTAATCAATTCTAATGATATATGCCATAAAAATTAATTACTATATAAACATATACAAATGCCACACAAAATAATATTTTAAGAGTGAATGATGAATTAAAATTGAAACATAATGAAATGAAAAAATTAAATGAAAGAAATAAAAATTCACTCTCTTACCTCTAATGTGGTTTCTCCAACTTGAAGGCCTAATTTGAAACCTTTTTCATTCATTTTCAAAACAAATAAAATGAGTCTTGGTGCAAATATGTGTAAATGAAAATGTCATCCCCAAAATTCAACTTAGGAATGATTTTAATTGGTATTTTTAAATGTCCAAAAATTCATAAATGTTTGATGTGTCTTTAACTATAAATTTATCAAGCCTATTGCTAAATTAAATTGGGTGTTAATTGTTCAATTAAATTGAATGCATCTTACATTAAATGGTCCAAAGTGGAAATAGGTTTTTTAATTGTTAAAAATATTTCCCACAATTATAATACTTGCATTTGGGGCTAGTGGCTTATCATCATCATGGGTTCAAATAGGACTAAAATATGTATCAATGGGTTATTTATAATACTTACATTTTATGTTATAATTTCATGAATTGAAATCCATAATCTGCAAGTGCATAGGTAGGTATGGTGATAGGTGGGTAGGTAGGTTTTGTCAAAAGGTAGATGTTTGTTAAGAAATAAGAAGCATTGGTAGGAAATAAAGTCGTATTGTTGAAAAGTGTAAATTTTGCCAAGAAAAAAGGTTTAATTAAGAAGAAATAGGAGTTTTGACACAAGGCAAAGGTTTAGTCACGATGAGATAAAGGCTTTGCCAATACATAAAGTTTTAGTCACGAAGTACAAATATTTAGCCAAGAAGTATAGAAGTTTTATTAAGATGTAAAGATTTAACCAAGTAGTAAAGAAGTTTAGTTAGGAAAAGATAAAGGTTTTGCCAAGAGTAAAGGTTTAGTTGAGAAACAAAGAGCTTTTATTGAGAGGCAAAGGTTTAGGCAAAAATTGATAGAGATTAAAAATAATTTGTCAAAAAGTACAAGTTTAGCGAAGAAAAAAGACCTCTATTGCCAATCAATAAAGATTTAACCAAGAAACAAAACAAAATTGTGGAGAGGCAAAGGTTAAACCAAAAAGATATATAAATTTCACCAAATGGTAAATGTTTAAGGAAGAAAAGAAAGGGTTAGATAGGAAAATATAAAAATTTTGACAAAAAGTAGATATTTAACTCGTGAATAGAAAAGTTTTGTCAAAAATAAAGATAAGTGTTAGAACCAATAAAATAATCAAACATACATCCAAGAAGGTTCACCTTTTCCCTTTGGGGTGGGAGCGGAGGGGATGTGAGGATGATTTTGTTTTTTTTTTTGTGTTTCCATCTTGTTCTCAACCTATAATCTCAAATCCAAAAGCCTCATTGATCGAGCCATCCTTACACCCTAAAATTCAAAACTAGATTAAAATTTAAATGAATGAATTTTATGAAGATCAAAACCATTGGAATTGGGAACCAACGACAAAAGAAAATTTGACTTAAACCCAAAATTGAAGAGTTTTGATTTTCTGAAAATTAAAAGAAAATGGAAACCGCCAGTTCTTTGTTTTTATAAAAAGATTTACGACCAATGATTCTTTTAAAAGTTGAAGAACTGGGCAAATTAGTCCAAACTACTTGGGGAGCCATGCCTACTATTACTTGTTAACAAAAAAAACCCTAAAGAGGATACCTTGATGGGTAGGGTTGTTTATCATGGTTGAGATTGGACCAAGGATTTACAATAAAATCTTACATGCAAAAAAAGTGCATATTTCATGTCTTGGGATGATTTATTGTTGGGAGCCACCCACGACATAAGGATGAACATCTTCATTAAGTCTCATAAAAACCATGCCCATATTTGTGGCACCAATCTAGAAGATGTTAAATTGGCCTAAGATTGCAAATGCAATTAGTTCAAAAAATATTGTTACGATTTTTTCGCTTAGTCTACCTTCTACCCCATTTATTTTTACCTTGTGATACCTAAACACATTTTGGGTCCATGTTGTGCATGTTATGGGTATTAAGGGTATGTAGCATGTCATTGGGCATGTTATGTGCCCTTTAGAACATTCATGGAAGGTTATGAGTGCAAGACATGCCAAAGTATCACCCAATTTTTTCCCACCAATCCCAACAATTCTTGGTGGTTTCCAAATTCTATGTCTAGGAACATAGGATAGATAAGAGCAAAATGGTTTCAAAACAAGTTGCCAACTTGCCACTGACAAATTGCACAATATTAATTTAAATTTGACAAACTTATATCAAAATAACAGTGACAAAAATGAATAAATTGAGGGAAATGGGGAATTTAATCCTACTTCAATCATAGTTAACTAATATTTTTTAAAAATAAATTACCAAATACTAAAATGGTGACCTATGTGTAATAAGCTCAAAATTGAAAAATAAAAATGAGTCACAATGAAGTTTTTTTTCATTTGTGCAAAAAATAAAATAAAATAAAATAAACTTGGAAGTAATTTGACAAGGGGGGTTGGAAGTTGTGATGTGGCCAACCTCACAACTACTATTATCAAACATAAAACCCATGAATTAATTTTAGTGGACTCATGTAACCACAAGCCTTTTTCAGTGTTGAAACCTTGCCAAACTTAATTAAAGAACAAACACCCACCCCAGAAAAGAAAAGGGGGAACGAAAACAATGGACCAATGTCCAACCAAGAAACAACATGCAAAAGTGCAAACATTAATAGGAGACCCCAAAAAAACCATTAGGGAGAAAGAATTTTGATGATAAATTAAAAAATTGTAGTGTATGTGCAGGGCACCTTATCATTAGGAAACTTTCACCTTATGTGAAAAACTTCTTGTTTTTAGGAACTTCAAGCATAAAAGAAAATGAGAAACCTTCAATGTCAGGTACCTTTTCTCCTTCTCAAATGAATCACAACTAGTTACAATTCTCCAAGTTTTTTATGTTGGGTAAGGACAAATATTGTTTGGAAATGACATTTTGAAGCTTTGTCAAAGTTATCAATTTGGCATTTAAAAAAAAATAATAATAGAAAGATATGCATAAATATAATTAATAATATATTTGTTATATATATTCATTTGGCAAATATGGGTTCATTGGTTTTCAAATTCAAATTAACTACAAAACATGGATAAATTTGGATATTTGGAGTAAGTTTTGCAATCACACACTTGTTTTATAAGAGCATTTTTATTTTTTCTTGCAAAACTAATAACTTGTGAGGGTGTTGAGCCCTAATCCTTTAAATAACTTTGCCCAATGTAACACAACCTTCATGCCCTTTCTTACCCCAACCACACCCCACATCCACCTCACCTAAAACACAAAAGCATTGAACCCCACACAACACAACCAAAAGTCATCATCCCTATTGTTGATGAACTCCAAAAGTAAACTTACATGGACACAAGAATTAAGTTTTTTCAAATGCAATTTTTCATTCAAATTTTAAGAAAAACATAAAAACAATAAAAATATTATTGTTTCACCTTTGCAAACCTAATCACTATCTAACTCCAATTGTTGAAAATAATTTGATTTTTCGATAAATTATAATTTTTTTCAACCAATAAATTTTCAATTTTCATAAGGCTTGTCAAATTTTTATGCCATGAAAATTCAAATAGGGATCAGTAGGCCTATTATTCACCATGGTGATGATGTAATTTTAATTTTCCACTTATAACTTGCAATGTCTTAAAACTATCAACACACCAACAAGATTGAACACACATTTGGTTTCAATATGTGATTTCAAAATTTTCAAAATTTCTTTTGCAAGGAAGCTAATATTTGGGAATTATCTTCCATGCATTCATAACCAAGTTAAGGGATCATCACATGTAGTTGGAGTTGTGGATAACCTCTTGAACAAAGATAATTCCTAAATAATAATTGCACATAAACTTTTCCATAAATGCATCAACAACAAAGATGTTATGGTCTTCTTTGATAAAATCATTATATCAAACAACTATTGATGCACCCCCAAACTCCTTAAAGGACCCAAATGTGGGTCACGGAGTGAAACAATGAAAAAAGAAAAAAATTAAGGCACACTCCCTAACTTGTAACATTTTGAAAGAAGGAGGGCATGCTAGAGCTCCAAAATGGGACTAGAATGAATTCACAAGTAGGAGTTCAAGATGAGATTAATCTACACAATCAAGAAAAGAAGGTGGTTAATGCAAGTTGAATGAAAGTGATGCAACAGACTTAATAAGAACAACTTTAAACACAAGTTTTACATAGCCCACAACCTTTAGGAGGAGGCACGACTCCCCTCCTTATAGTATACTTTGTGCCTCTCCATAGGGACTACATTTAGATGATATTTTTTTCCCGGGACTCCCAAGTGGGAGTCCCAAAATTGGGACTTTTGTTGTCCCAAAATTTTGGACTCTCATGTCTTTCTCAAATCAAGTTTATTTTGAGAATAAGAGAACAATATCTTATAGCCCTCAAAAAGATTTTTCCAATGGTGTATAGCACACCCCAATCGAAGCTCATTTGACCTTGCTTTCAAGGGATTTTTGGTCGGGAGTCAAATTCTTAATTTGACTCCCACCCTTGTTTTTTATCATAACTCATGCAAATTAGGTCTAATATGAACAATGTGGGGGTGCTTTAAGCATTTATGCTTGAAAACCTTTTTAATGGTGTCATGGGGGTTTAATTTGGTGTTTGTTTACTTTTCCAACCAAGGTTTTAAACATTCGCAACTCCCACACGAATGCAACTCCCAAAGTAAGAGCGCATTTGGGAGTCATTGGGCTCCCCCCTTGCACTCTTGGCCTCATGGGCCCTTGCATTGCACACTTAGTCACGAACCTAATGTTAAAATTGTAACAACTATTGTTACACATACTTCAATAATACGATTTAATATTTCAAGACCAACATTAGAAGAGGGATTATCACATTTGCATCACATTCATAAACAAGACAAATATAATCTTCACATCCCACATAGTTTTCCACACCCCGCAAAGACTTGAAATGAGGATCAAGCATAATGGTGAACATATTGTGAACCTAATGTAAATCATAAACTTTCAAAATTTAAAAAAAAAAATTGTTCACCTTAACAAATTCAACTCGCATGTTATTTTGAAAGATGAAGACCTAACATCAAAAGCTTTAAAAACATTAGTAGCATGTCCCATCTCAACTTCCAAATTTAATGTCAAACTAATAGATGTAGTGAGAGTGTCAAATAATAACTAGTGACCCTATGACTGATTCATCACACATGTAGTGACAACATGATTGAAAACATGTGTGAATGCTTTTGTGATTCCCCATACTTCAACTTTAGGAACTTTTTGCTGCAAAGTAATTGTCCTTTGTCGGCCATAACATAAGAAAATGGCCTCTTTGAATTTCAATAATTTGTTAAACATAATCACCTTACTAGCAAATTTGGTTTTCATTGGGGTCTTGAATTTCGAAGGCTACAACCCCTTTTCACCACATGCCTTTTCCCATTCTTGCTTTCCTTTTTCCAATTTTTTGTCCTTGTGATTATTTTGTGTAAATTGCCATGGACACATTTCACACCAACAATGTATTTCAAACTTACAATCACCTTCTCATCATTTGTAGCATATTGATAGGTTTTAAACATAATGTGATCAAAACACATACCTTCATAAACTTGTTAAAGTTTTAAAGGGTGAATATCAATAATTGAACATAGTGTTATCACAAAAGACATTAGGTTGCTACCTTAATATTTCACAAAAGTAATCACACAATGCATCAAATCATACTTTTCAAGTAAAGTATGCAATTGTTTAGCCATGGAAAGCCATGTGGTCTCATGAACTTCAAATAAACCAATAGTAACATGCATAGGGGTCCAAGAATCATTCAAATAATTAATTATTAAGGCAAATGTGTCCATGCTACCCCTAAAGGTCTAGACTAGATCAAAATTTGCTGACATAATTATTTCAATAAAATGCAGCAACACATGCAATTCCATGGTCTTTGTGACAATTGTAAGAAGCATAATTTATTCCACCAAACTAGAACAACAAGTGAACATTGCCATAAAATCAACCCCACAACCAAATATTTTCACAAGTGAAAAGTGCATTGTACCCCATACAATTATATAACACTAGATTTTCAAGAATTTGTTATGTGCTTCATCATATTTTTGGTGAGGATTTGTGGCACCAAAAAACACCATGATTTTTTTTTCTCAATTGTTGACTATGATTTGCCCTAGCAATTTTCTCTAACCAAGCAACCTTGGATGTGCATATTCGATGTGGGTCTTCGTAGGAATGATCCCATTAAACTTGTTATATTTGAGAAGACCTGTTGGTAATGTAGGTTGTTGGCAAAAATCATTAACACTAGCTTATTCTATTCTACAAATAATACATTGCAACATTTGCAAGTTTTCAATGTCCATAGGTACGTTATCATTAACAAAAAAAAACTCTAGCAAATCAAACTTTAACTATGTGACTCCCAAACTTGAGTTTGAACTTGTATAGTTGCAAGTTGCATAACATCAACCTTAGTAAAATTTGTCACAATAGCAAAATGAGTTTCAATAACAAAAAAATGAATTGCAATAGCTTGCATATGCACAATCTCAACATCTGAAATTTTATCATGCATAATAAAAATTGAAGATTGTTGAGAACCAGAAGATCAAGATCATTAAAAATCGCAATTGAAAGATTGAGATTATCGAAAGCTAAAAAATCAAAATTGTTAAAAGTTGTTGCAAAAACGCTTGAAAAACCCACAAATATGATGTGAATAATGCATAGACACAATATGAAGAATGCACAAATATAAACATGATATGAAGAATGACAACAAAAACATAGAATTGAGGGAAAAAATGCATATAATTTTATTTTCTTAAAAAACATAATTCAAGCTAGAGACTTTCAAATTTGCCAAGGCATTGACAATCTACTGATGAGAAAGTTTGTGACAAGGACAAAACACACTCGAACTTCAATGTTGCTTGGAAAAAAACACAAAATGAAACTAAAACTCCAAACCCCTTCAAATCTAAATCTCAACTCTAACTATTAGATACTAGTGGGAACCCGTGACCTTTGGTCACTGTGAAGTCCCCCAATTTATTTATTTAAACCGTATTTATTTCCTTTAAACCGAGATCGTGCCCCTCCCGAACAAGACGGTTCCGAGCTTGATTTGAAAAATGGTTTTGGGACAACATATTTACATAGAATGTTTGGTGATTGGCAAAAGCCATTACTTACACACTCTAAATCTTGTTGTTGATTGGCAAGATTGCTTGATTAGTCTCCAAAGCATGGTCTCCCACTTTCAAGTTTATGGGTGAGGTTGGGGTATAGAATCAAAGCTCTTCAAAAATCTATGGGTGAAAAACAAGAAGAAGAAGAAGACGACGAAGAAGAAGAAGAAGAATCTCTCTCACCCATTTGCGTCTCATCATCGGAAAGAGAATTTGGAATAGTAGCTGCTTAGTACACGAACCCAGCATCACAAAAGGGGCTGGCTACCCATATGGGGAGGGAAGAGGAGGAAGAAGAGCAGTAGCAGCAGCAGCAGGGCTTGTAGCTGTTGGACTTCGACTGGAAGCTTAAGGTCTTTGAGCTGTCTCCCATTTCCCAACTCTGTGAAATGAAGAGTGTTGTTGTTTTTT
>Ga0209611_10012551_pt1 | contig 11880 bp, 7 predicted proteins | sample S1TSphgellanicum_3_FD_187693 | JGI IMG/M metagenome (GOLD analysis project Ga0209611, IMG submission 187693) | Host-associated microbial communities from peat moss isolated from Minnesota, USA - S1T2_Fc - Sphagnum magellanicum MG (SPAdes) (version 2) | ecosystem: Host-associated > Plants > Peat...
TTATGATGTGATTCTAGGCATATTAAGAAATTTTCAACAACTTAGTTTAATGAAGATGTTTTTGCTATGTGTTATAGGAGGATGTTTCGGAATGGGAGCCCACGCACAACCGTTGTCGTCAATGACACAATTTATGAATGGGAATTGCATAAAGGCAGTAATCGTGGCTCAAAAATGTTACGAGTGCTCGAACCAAAACCACATGTGAAGGAAGGTAACATCAATGATGAAAAAAATTCTTATGTAGTCAAAATTACTGCAGATCCCTCCTTTCATGTGTTCATGAGGAAGAAACCAACGCAACAAAAGCATCCGAAACAATGTTCAATTACTGGACAGAGGTTGATCGACAACGAACGGATCACCCTCATCGACTATGATGAAGAGCGAGGGTATGTAAATGTGGTCATCTAGGTAAAGGTAATTTGAATTTGAATTTGCATTGCATATAATCTATTGCTAAGCCTTCAACTTTCATTAAACATTTTCAATGCGCACATGAGCTTTACATGTGCTCATGTTGCCAAAATTATTGATATGAATTGTTTAGAGATGGTGTACAAGGTTGTGAGATGTGAGAGTGATGCTAAGTGACCAAAATTTTGGCAATTATATAGTTATAACTAGAGAAGAAAATTAAAGAAGAAACTTAGGGCATGTATGTTTTTCCCTTGACATTTTCGAAGGCCGTTTCTATAAGCTCAATGTCCAAATCATTGATAAATGTCAATAGGGTATGTGTTGGAATTTTCTAAAAATAACCCAAGAAAATCACTTCAATTATGCTTACTTATTAATCTACTTAAATTTTTTTATCTAATTTATTAAAAGGAAATAATTCCAATGTGAGTTGTAACTCCTTGCTTTTAAGTTCATATACATTGAAATTGATGCTGTGAAATTCTTACCTATATGTTGTGTGTAGTGAACCAAAGTGGCATGATATACCTCGTAAGGACCAAAGCCCTAACAAGAACCCTGACATGCATGGTACCATGAATTCCAAAACACCGACACTGAGAGAGGACCAAAAAGGCAAAAAGAGAAAAAATTCTAGTGATACATTTGACCATCATGGTACCACACATTCCAAAGGGGCACATGAAAAACAATCTATGTCAAATGATCCAGATGGGGAACATCGAATAAAACTGACTAAAGCAAACCCTGATGAATATGATGGGAAACGAAGGCCACAGAAGACATGAACCAATTGTTCCACAATCTGGAAAATCCTCAACACATGGTAAACACATAAACTAGGAAATTTCCAGGCTTGTGTTTTGTTCATCTTAATAGATTCATCATTGTACCAACATTGATTATATAGTCTAACTATGAAGTTTGTTAAATTTAATTGTTGATTCAATTGCTAGAACATTAAGTAGTTGAAGCTAGATGAGATTCATTGGAAGGATAAAAGAGCTTAATTTTTCATCGAAGTTAAACTTTCTGTGGTCATTTTTTGTGCAGAGCCCTCAAAGTGAGGAGGGACTTTCACAATGCATTGAACCAAGCTTTTCTAAAAATGTGATAACAATAAAAGACTAGGAGACAAGACAGAAACCAACTTCCAACAAGACATCTGACCTTCTTGGTACCACGGATTCCAAAAGGGCATGTGAAAAAATGTAAGCCAAATTATTTAGATGGGGAATATTAATTGGATATATTGAAAATATAACTAGGATATCATGAGGAGTAAATTTTCCTAAGTTATAAATGTTAATTAATATTTTTTATGTGTTAAATGATTAGTTATTAGTTACTAATTATTTGAATTTAAATTAGTTTCTACTTAGTGTTAAATAACTAGTTTAGTTCCAAGGAATTTCCACTTAAGCTATATAATCAAATTAGACTTTTGAAACATTTGTCATTCCTTTTCATTTGGTAATGTAATTTAATTATTATTTTTTAAATTTGAATTTACATGTGTGAATTTAGTTTAAACATGCTTAAGATATTTTGAAGTTTTTTCATGTCTTTTGTGTATTTTGTCCATGAATTGTTGGCGGTCTCATCATTTGTGTTCAAATTAATTTTATTTTATCTCTAAAGAAGGGGTGAATCAAAATTTAAAATCTATGGGATCTCCTATACATTTTTAATTTTTATGTTGTAAGAGTGGAAATTATTTTTATGTATTCAAATTTTTTATCATGAAAACAAAGTATTAACAAACTTAATTATCATATAAGGATTGTATTTAAGCTACGAGGGGGAGTAGGTAGCTAATATTTTCTAACTATTGTAAGGATTTCATCTCAAGATTAAGGTTAAAGCACACTAAAATATACTAAAGACTAATCCCTGCTACATGAAATCCTTGGCAAGTCATGTAGAAGAAAGCAAAAGGTCAAATTTTTGTATGGTGATGTAGAATTAATAGTAGTCGCCAGCCAAGGATCATGATCGAACTTAATGATCGCTCCATCAAATCTTGTCCATTCCAACCCATGACTTGTGATCACCTTGCAAGTACTATTATTTGCAACTAATTTTGCAACTAAAATTGAGAGTATTATGCATCACCTTAATCACAAGTGCTTTTAGTCACAATTTCAACTATAGGGAAAAAATGGGGTAAAAGGAACTAGTTTTTGTGTAACCACTCTTGAATTTGAAGTTACATTTATCTCATTTTGTAATAGAAATCTACAAATTTGTGAAACTTGAACATTACAATATTCATATTAAACTTGTGCAACAACAACAAAAAATTGGAATTTTCCCAATGACATAAAGATGTTTAAAAAAATTGAAATTTAATGGGTGAAAGCACAATCAAATATAAATTTCATGATCCTTGACAAGAAAAATGTAATGTAGTTATAAATTAAACCTTAACATATTAAATTTAAAAATATTGTTATTTCAACAACTTTTGTGAGTCCAAATTTTTGAAGGTGTACCAAAATCCTACCATAGTGTCATATCACAAACTTGATGGGTCATGATTTGGCAATAATAGTCATGCGAATTTTTTTTTTCATAGGTGTGAAAAGGTTTGTAGGTGATTGAACACATATTATTCAAATATTAAAATAATAACATTTTTAAAAGTAAGAACCATGTCCTTTTGAATCATTTTAAAAAATCTTATATGGACTTATAAGGAGTGTAATTTCTGCCAATATTGAGCCACTATACCATGCATTCACCCTAATGTTATGGCAACTTATAAAAGGGCATCATATAATTATCATGTTAATTTTCGCAAACACCAAAATGAATGTACAATAAGAGGAATTATATGGTTGAATAGTAACAACCTAATTAATATTTTTGCAATGGAAATGCATTCTTGATGGACACGACTTTACGATAAGGCGTAATGGATGACAATTCAATTTGACAATTGTAGATATCTTCCTTATAGGCATCAAAATAGAATTACAACCATGTTTAGGGAGAAGCAACAACATTCTTATAGGTGGGTGTAAGAATAATTGGACCAATTTTTGGACTTTTTGAAATTTTTTATAAAATGCTTGTTATATTAATGATCATATTTTATAAGGAATTTTTTTTTTTTCTATAGGGACTTAGTACGAGGATACGAACTTGAATATCTATCTATTCCATTTATTAAATTTTCATAATTAAGAAAACACAAGAAATATGGACTTTCAAAAGGTTAGCATTATGGATTATAATCTTGACAATGATTTTTTATATGGACTTAAAAATCCCTTCTAACAAATTATGGTAAGCAACATGTTCTTATGTTTTATGCCTATCACAAAATGCCACAATGTCACTTGCATTTTGTAACCTTAAATGTGAATTCATAAATAGCTACTCCTTATGAAGCTTTTGCTTTAGCACTACACCGGCCGCATCATACACTCCCTTACCATGATTGGAACCAAAAAAAACTAGACCATGTGACACAAAGGTGGTAACATGTTTTGGATTCTACTTTTAGACTAATACCTAAACACCATTCACACCAACATGAAATAAAAAACAATTAAAATGTAACTTGATAGAAATTTAATTTGCTAAAAACTCAAAAGAGGTGGTTATAATGAAAGGTACCCTACAACATGGTATCAAGCACATCTTGATTTGAGCTAAGTAGCATAACCATCTGACCAAACTAAACAATTGTTTGAGTAAAATCCTTTTGAAATCAAATGTCACCAATGGAACTCAAAATAATGTTGAGCATCATGTGCATTATCATCTAAAATATGATAATGATATTCATTAAGTAGTTTTCTCACCATGTTTAGGATTGTCAATATAGTTGGTATTCCACTAGTATTGTAATAGATGTGCACCAAAATTGAAAATTGGAATGAATGCCAATGCATTTTCAAAATTTCATTAAATTCTTGAAAGGTGTAATTTTCAGCAAAGTCCACCATGGACAAGATGGAATCATGTGGGAATGTATTCAAACAAACTGAGTATTACTGATATCAAAACCAAACAACACAATTATGAACTGATAATTTTTATAACCTCTGGTTCCTGTAGTCCAAAAATACATGGGCAATTGTCTCCTTGTATTGAAGGCATAAAACAAAGTTACCTCACTAGTTTTGGTCTTCACATGTAGAACCTTTTCATATGATTTCTATTGCACCAATAGTCCAAATTGTTTGTCCCCTTCACATGGGCATGTGATCAACATGTATATGCCACGATATGCACAATGACCATTTAGACAATTTGGATGATACCGATTGGACTCTAGCAGATTAGGGCACAAGTTGGAGCTCCACATATCCCCAAGTCCTGAAAATTGGAACGAATCAACCATGCATTGCCTAGGGGCTGAGCGACAACATACATCACATCAATAGTCACAATTTTGACCATGAATTCCATTACTAGATGTCCGCATGTTGTTAAATCCTTGTAACAACTCCACCATTTCCACATGGTACTTACAAGCATAAGTATTACATTCCTTTAACCTTCACACAAAAAAAGGCTTGAGTCTTGAATATTCATTCTAAAGATTTGAGGTGTCAAATCTTATCCAAAATTTGAGTGTTATTGGAACATAAAATCTTCTAAAAAATAATGGTCATTGGAAAAACTTAAAACATAATGACAAGGTAGTGGGCTTGCATGTTGTGGGTGTGGTACATGTGATGATATCACCCATCTAAGGCTAGTAATGAGTGAGATGTATCAATCCAAATTTTGGTTACGAACATACTGAATTTCACTTGTTGCCTACCCATCCTTTAAAGAACAAATCCAGTGGTTCTTCCAAGCCCATTTGCTATCTATTTGCACATCAATTCTATTTCCTTTCTCTCATGATGCCTATCCTATTACATAGGTGCATACAACATTGTTCTCGTTTTTTGTCACATGCACTTTTGTTGATGGTGCCCATCCTATTTGATGCAGCAAGTGCAAACCATGCTCAAGTTTGCTCAACCAATCTCTCCTTTGCTGGTTTGCTGAATATTTTTTTCCATCTTTTCAATGAGGAAGGAGGCTCTGGATTTCCCAACACTGTGGATCTCAGTGTACTCTGCGTCACTTTTATGTTTTCTTGTTGCTTTTGAAATTTCTGCTCGATAGCCATAAGTTCCATTGATGACAAAACCAGGACATGATGCAAGTGGGTTTGGGAAGCTTGGGCACCCATAACACAGTGCATTTCAGAAAGAGGGGCAATCTCCAAATCATGCATGCATGGTACTTGCTGATTGTCACCTCAACCTAAGGTTTATTGTCTACTTTTGGGCGAATGTGGAAACTTGGACAAAAGTGAATGTGCCAAGTTGCAAATTGGATATCAGATTGGAGGCACAGGTGCAATTCACCCAAAAAAAAAAACTTCTCAGATTTGAAGCAAATCAAAGTTTCCCTAAATTCTGAATCTTTTGCACATCAACTTGCAGAGTTAGCTAGCTGGTTATGACCATATGAAAAATGCCCTCCTTGTACAAAGCCATCCCCATGAAAAAGTTAGTGAGGTCTTAAAATATATATCGAATTTTGCATCTGGCCGTATACAGGAAGTTAATTGCACATATGTACAAGTCATAGACAGAACAATAATGACAGATTTTCTATGGTGAAATTAAACTGACAAATTGCTGAAAGAATTATGAGCTTTTCAAAAAACAAGGGAAAAAACCAAAAGATATCAAGCTCAACACTTGCTCAAGATTCGTTAATCCTAAGTTCCTCAGAATGGAGATCACATGCTTCCAAGAGCTTCTGTAAATCAAGCTATATATTTTGTGGTAAATGATTTCACAGCAAAAGGCAGCTGCATCTGAAACTAATTTTGCATCTAATTCTTATGACATGCAAACCTCATAGAACATATCATTTCTCAAAGATGAGAAAGTATATGTGTAACTATGTCAAGCTGCAAACTTGAACTGTATGTAAGTAATCCTAGGAGACAGCAGGATTTTCAACAACAGAACCAAAGGACCTAGAATTAAGATTATATGTCTACAGTGCTCCAGCACTTAGAGAAGGATAGTATCTTGCTTCCAAGCCTATGATTTTATCACTTCCAATCTTAGGATTTTGAGGATCTAGCAAGGCAACCAAGATATGACCTGTGCAGCCCTCCCTCCCAGTGGTATGTCTAGAGATCATGTAGACTTAAAAGCACTGTAGACATCACAGGTGAACCAATACAATGAATGGCAAAGAAGAATGAAGAGAGATCTGATGAGCCACAGCTGAGATAAACTGGCCACAAATGTGTGCAAAGACTAATTTGTCAAGCTTTCCACTGTTACGACCCACCAAGAAAACCTCTCAACTATTACATGACTGCAAAATGATGAACAATACAGTGACATCTTACCATCTCCTCGGCAGCTGCAACACCTGAATCCGAATCTGAGAAAACCCTAATGTGTCCAGCTTTCTTCCCCAATCCACCAGTGGAAGCAACACCTGAACCCGAACCTGTGGAAACCCTAATGTGTCCAGCTTTCTTCCCCAATCCACGAGCGGAAGCTTGCTTTGGGCAAAGAAAGAACAAGAAATCTAACCACGTCCACTACTGCAATGGCTAAATGCTGATGTATGAAAACCCTAATCTGTCGAACATTTTCAACTCCCACGGATCTGACTGAAGTCCTGTAATCATCAGGTTTTTAAAAGAAAGGAGAAGGAGAAGTTGAGATCCTTTTTTTCATTCATAAACCTCTGTGGCCAAACGTTCCAATGGCTGCTTGCGTGCCCACGTCTCAATACGAGTGTCCGGCTTACCAGACAACACAATTACTGTCAGGATCCCAGTAGCGTAACAGGGAAGTTCCCAATCCTCCCACTTCCTCTTATGTCCCGGAGGTGGAGGAGTCTCATTGAAGAGCACTCCATGGCCGCGTTCCTGCGTACCAGGGCCAAACCAGCTACCCGCCACCCCACCGTGACCGCCCCTTCCTCTTCGCGAATACAAGGTTCTCCGCACTGCGCCTCCTACGGCCGTGCCCATCCTTCCCTGCATGTTTTGTTTTATTTTGTTGTTGTTGCGCCGCTCCTGGAGCTTCTGGGTTCTCGTGCTCGCCCTTGTGCGCATGTGTGTATCATCCGCGCTTGCCCGCTGCGTGCGCAAGCAAGCGACGAATGAGAGAGACGAGATCACCTTAGTGGATGAGAATCGTCCATGAACACAAGCCTTTAAAGCTTGCAGATTCACCCTGGTAGTGGTGCCCAAAACAGGAATACGAAAAAATATACCTGGACATTTGGTTAGGATCTTTAGGTAAGAAATTAATTTTTAAAAAAGTTATAAGTAAGTTGAACTTTCTAATTAAATAGTAATATTATTTAGTTCTCGAACTTTGTATTTATATAGGCCCGTTTTTTAATTTTTTATAAAACTTTATAGCCATACAATTTTTAGCATTGAAAAGTGTGGAATGTGTAAATGGAACCAAATTCATTTTTTGAATCAGGCTGGGAGATTCTTGAATTTGAAAATTTGTGCTAGAACTAGAACCAAATGGTTTAAGAATTGGAAAATTCAGGCTCAAATCCTCAGATAAAGAACCTTCAAATAAAATTTACAATGTCAAAAGCAGGACAGGATGTTCTCTTAAAAAGAAACGACTGCACAACACTGATTTTAAGCTCCTTGGCCATGGATGAATCAGCACTCACATTGGTACATTAGTAAAAACCCTACAATGTTTGGGGCTGCTACTAAACATTATGAATGCTTCATGTTATGACTAAACCAGAGTCTCTGCCAACTTTTTTCTTTGGTTGAATATTTTCACCACTTCATGACAAACAAAAAAGTCCAGTGCGACTCAGACAAAGGCCAGATTGTTCTGGAAGGGGGAAAAGTGCTAAAGTTGCCAGATTTTGAAGAAAACATTTCTGACTGAAATCGCCATATTTAGACAATAGGTTCCAGCAGGTTGCAAAAAAAATTATAGCAAGATTCTTAAAATCTTGCACTTTCCTCTCTAAGCTGTAGCCAAATTTGGCTAATTCCTCTTCTGAATGATTTTCAAGTGCCTCATGACAAAATTGAAAGAAGAACCCCTGGTCTCAGCATCCAATATTAGCATTTCTCAGGTTAAATATTGCCCTGTAATTATCTCATTGGCAAACATTACAATTTGCCAAATGCCCTGCACAGGGTCCATACCACCATTTTTCTTGGATTTTTTGAAATTTTTATAGGTGGCTCTTTATATAAAAAAGTGAAAGTATTTTTGGCCAATTTGATTTTTTTTTTCCACACATGAATGGTGAAAGTAGTGAATTGTTTTTATCCTTTTCGCTTAAATGGCTTTTTCATTTTTGAGTGCATGTGACTGTGGTCGTTGCATCAAAATAGCAAATAATGGTAAAAAAAGACAAATGAAATATGAAATTGGTGAAAGTCCATTGCAAAACTGTTTTTTTTCCCCGGAAGTTTCAAGGTTGAAAATAAGATGCAGCTTAAAACTTAAAATGAAGCTCAAAACCTTAAAAACTAAACAAAAAAAGAAAACTAACTCACACCCCAAAACTCTATTTTGATTTGTTTTAACTCTGCAAACTCACAAACTTTAAATGTGAACTACAACCAATGCAAGGTATTTTTCAATGATAACAATAAGCAACACATATTCTTATGATAGCATATTTGTGGCTCATATTAATTAGTTGTGGGGCCCCCTAAAGTTCAAATTTTTTTTCTTTTGTGAAAAATCACCGAAGAAAATAAAAATAAATAAATTGGACATTGCCAAAATAGATATGTTGTAATTCCTCCTTGGGGCTGTTTATATAAGTTACAAGAGGAGAACTTAGGGCAAAAGATATGTGGGTAAAGTGAGGAGTTATTGGGAACTTGGGGAACTTGATGAGAACACTTGGGAACAAAAGAAATCAAACACCCCCACCCTCACCCAAGAGAAAAAAACATGGCCCCCTAGGTACATGCTAATTCACCTTGTTGATTACAAGAATTTTTTTTTGCCTATCCATGTTCGTTGCCATTTTTGGCCTATGCTAATGGCATAGGCATGAACTATGGGTGTATATTTTCATAGAGAAAAAAAGTTTAAAAGATAGGTATAATCCATTTCCAAGGGACAACCCCAAGGCCTTGGGCAAACTAGCACCCACACTAGTACCATGATAAAATCATCAAAATTCATTTAAATTGTCTCTAAATATTAATCACAAATATCCAATGCTAAGTCCAAATTTAATATTTTTTAGGTTTAATATGGACACTAAGAGGCCTCACTAAAAGCAAATGGTATTGGATTGATGTTGATTCACTTTGGCCCATCACCTTGGTAGGAGTTTAAAATTTGTGAATCATAAACACAACACGAAATAATGCAAGTTCATCCCAACAATGACAATGTGGCTAATTGAACACTTCATTTATGCAGTGGTGATGAAACTTTAAACCTTCCACTGAAAAATGAACAAAGTGATAAATCTACCCCATGATTTTAGTATATGTGTCCTGATGTAAATTATCATTATTATTGTGTAATGACTACCATGGCATAAAAAGTAGACGAATTGTAATAATATTTTCATTTTTGTCCTTGTTAGTTTCCTTAATACTTTTAGCACCCAAATTCTTATCATAGCATTTTGTGTAGGGTAAAGCCCTAGGGTGGGGGCATTCTCAAAATACCTGGCCTAGGACGAGGCGACACATTATAAATTTTCTTTAAGTGCTTTAGGAGTATTTTGAGCCATTGAAACAAACAAGAATCAATTCTGCTAGGGCATCATGTGACACTTAAAGAGACCTTACCAAAGAAGGTGAAGGTATACCAAAGTAGCTATTATCAATTCAATCATAATTAAAAGACAAGTATCATGTAATGTAAACCTAATTTGAATAAGGGGTGAGGATAATTGGAGAAAATCCAATCGGATTTCTTTCATTCAAATTTGTGAAAAACCCCTTTAATGAAACCTTAAAGTAATTAGATTGGATTGTGTAAAAGTCAATACACATTGACAAAAAAAATTGACTACTTATCAAACAAAACATAATTGAAAAATTAATTATAATCAAATGTCTCAAATTAACCATCCTCAAAATGGATTCAACATACATTCATTTGATTAAAAAGGACCATAACGGGTAGATGCAAGCTACAATGGCTCACTTTTGTGACAAAATGGTGTTTTTTCCCTAGGTGCCCTTTTTTCAAATGTTTATGGTGCTTAATATATTCTTAGGTCTACTAATTGGGATTTGGATTTCAACTAACAATTTCATTATGAAGAGTAAGATGTGGTTATTTACTGATAAAAAATTCATTTGTTAATAGTAATGAAATTTTGAAGTCAAAAAATATGGATTTGTTGTCTAACTAGAACATCACAAAATGAAAAATAATTATATTGATTCACATTCCAAATTTGTTGTTGGGAGTTAATATCTAATCTAATACAAGATGATAAATTCATATGAAGATTATTTTCTACCTTGAACGTTTAATAGTTAAGGATTTTTGAATGGAAAACATTTGACCATATTTTCATCAATATGTATGAGTTACAATTTTTGTCTTTTTTTCAATTTCTTTGTCCCAAAAACAAATGTTTTTGAAAGTTTTACATGGAGCATTATTCATATGGACTTTGTGGGTTTTCCTTTTAGGACTTCCAAATTTAAAAATGATATCAATTACATTAAATACAAGTTTTAACATAGATTTGAGAAGGTTTGTAGATGATTGAACATGTAATATTCAAAGATTCGAATAATAATTTTTAAAAAATAACAACCATGTCCATTGGAATCATTTTAAAGAATCTTGTATGGACTTATAGAGAGTGTAATTTTTGCCAATATTGAGCCATTGTACCATGCATTCACCCTAATGTTATGGCAACTTATGGAAGGGCATCATATAATTGTCATGTTGATTTTTGCAAGAACGAAAATATTGGTGCAATAGGAGGAAGTATATGGTTGAATAGTAAGAACCTAATTAATATTTTTGCAATGGAAGTGCATTATTGACAAACACAACTTTGCAATAAGGCACAATGGATGACAATCAATTTGACAATTGTAGTTCTCTTCTTAGTAGGCATCACAATAGCATTACAACCATGTTTAGGGGGAAGCAACAACATTCTTATAGGTGGGTGCAAGAATAATTGGACCAATTTTTAGACTTTTTGAAAAAATTTACAAAATGTTTATCATTTGAATTACCATATTTTATAGGTAATTTTTTTTTTTTCTATAGGGATTTAGTTTGAGGATACCAACTTGAATATCTATCTATTCCATTTATTAGATTTTCATAATAATAAAAAACACAAGAGATATGGACTTTCAAAATTGAACATTATGGACTATAATCTTGACAATGATTTTTTATATGGACTTTGAAAATTCTTTCTAACAAATCATGGTAAGCAACATGTTCTTATGTTCTATACCTA
>Ga0209611_10012554_pt1 | contig 11875 bp, 11 predicted proteins | sample S1TSphgellanicum_3_FD_187693 | JGI IMG/M metagenome (GOLD analysis project Ga0209611, IMG submission 187693) | Host-associated microbial communities from peat moss isolated from Minnesota, USA - S1T2_Fc - Sphagnum magellanicum MG (SPAdes) (version 2) | ecosystem: Host-associated > Plants > Peat...
CGAGATGCTGCTGCCGCGGCTCGCCTCGTTCTCGAAGACGCGCGAGGAAACCGACATCCGGATCGAGACGACGTTCTCGGCGCCGAAGACACATCCCCCCGAGGCCGATCTGTCGATCGTGGTGGGGTCGGGGCCGTGGGAAGGGTTGACGGTGCATGAATTGTTCGCACAGAGTTTCATCCCCGCCTGTTCTCCGGCATTCCTGCTCGACAACCCGATCGACAAGTACACGGACTTGAACGGCAAGACGTTGCTCGTGCACGAGGAGCGCAAGGAGGCCTGGGAGCGCTGGGCGCTTGCCCTGGGTCTCGAGCCGATCAAGCCGAACCGCCTGGTGCGCCTCGACACCATGTCCGCGGTCGTGCTCGCAGCGGAGCAGGGCGTCGGCGCCGCGCTCGTACCGTCGCGGCTCAGCGCCGACCGATTCGTGGCGGGCGGTCTCGTCAAGCTGTTCGATGCGGAACTCGAGACCAACGAGAGCTACGTGATCCTGCAGCGGCCGGAAGACCGCGCGCGTGAAGACCTGCAGGAATTCACTCAATGGATCCTGCAAGAGTGCCGTGTGGCTTGACCGAGACGCCGCCGGGCGCCGCGCACACGGCCGCGAGCTGGGAAATCGTGGTCGCGGCCGCGGAGAACGATGCCATCGGCCGGGACAATGGCCTGCCGTGGCGCCTGTCCGCGGATCTGCGCCGCTTCAAGCGCCTGACCATCGGCAAGAGCGTCTTGATGGGCCGCAAGACCTACGAGTCGATCGGCAGAGCCCTGCCGGGCCGGCGCAATTGGGTGCTGACCCGATCCCCCGGCTTTGCCGCCGCGGGCTGCACGATCGTCGATTCGGTCGACGCTGCACGCGCAGGGACCGCGGCGGAAGCCTCAGTCTGCGTGATCGGCGGCGGCGAGATCTACGCCGCCTGCCTGCCGTTCGTGGTGCGCATCCATCTCACGCTCGTGCACACCACCGTGGAGCGCGCCGATACCTACTTCGATGCGTGGCGCAGCCCCGCCTGGCGTGAGACGTTGCGCGAGCGGCACGAGGCCGACGCCGGAAACTGCGCCGCTTATTCCTTCATCACGCTCGAACGGGCGCGCTGAAGCGGCGGCAGCCGCTGCTCGATTTCGCGGCCGGCGCGGACGAAGTCGACGTCCTCGAGACCGCGCACCCCTGCCGTCAAGTCGCGCAGCAGGCTCTCCTGCAAAGCCCCGCGCTCCGCCGCCACCCGGTAGGGAATCTCGTGATGAAACATCACCATCGAATAGCGTGGCACGAAGCGCAGCGGGAAGCGGCGCTCCAACTCGAGCGCCAGGCTGCGCCGGAGCAGAAACTCACCGTCGGTGACGCGCTCGCGCATCTCGAGATAGTTGTCGAGCGCCATCGCGGCGATCGCCTCGGTGTTGGGCTTGCGCCGCGCGTAGAAATCCTCGAAGCAGGCGGCCCAGTCGGGTCCGGAGGCTCGAGTGCAGCGCGTGAGTGCTGCGTCGAATTCGAGGCAGTCCTCGAGGCAGCAGTTCATGCCCTGGCCATGAAAGGGCACGATGGCGTGTGCGGCATCGCCTACCAGGGCCGCGATCGCCGCGTGGTGCCAGGGAGCCGCATGGACCGTGCCGAGCAACCCGGTCGGATGGCGCCGAAATTCTGCGAGGCGTTCAGGCATGCAAGCGACGACGTCCGGAAAATTGTCGCGCAGGAATTCCTCGATGCCCGCATCGGTGCCCGCCTCGAGGGTCTCGAAGCTCGAATCTCCGCGGTTCGCAAGGAACAGCGTCGCCGTGAATGAGCCGTCGAGATTGGGCAGCGCGATCATCATGTAACCGCCCCGGGGCCAGATGTGGAGTGCGTTCTGCAGTAGTACGGGTGCCTTCCCGGCGCCGGCGGGAATCGTTAGCTCCTTGTAGCCATGATCGAGGGGCAGCTCCGTCGACTCAATCAGGCCCGCCTGCGTGAGCTCGCGGCGCAGCCGGGAGCCGGCGCCGTCACAGGCGAGCAGCGGCCGCATCGCGATGGTCTCGACCGTATCGGTGCGCAAGTCGCGAATGGCGGCGCGGGCCGCGTCGAAGTCGACCGCTTCGAGGCGGTGTTCGAACCGGACGCGCACTCCATGGACGCGAACTGCCACGTCGATCAGGGCGCGGCCGAGATGATGCCGCGAAATCGAGTGGATCACCTCCTGCGGCCGCTGGCCGTAGGCTTGGAAGACCGTACCCCCGGCGCGGTCGTGCAGCAGCCGGCCCTGCATGGGCACCATGCCGCGACGGATCTCTGCATAGAGTCCCACGCGCTCGAGCGCCGCGATGCCGCGGTCGGCCAGCGCGAGATTGATCGAGCGTCCCGAGTCGCCGGCGCTGCGGCGCGGATCGGCCCGCGCATCGTAGAGCGTGACGTCGAATCCGCGGCGGCGTAACAGAATGGACAACAGGGCCCCCGTCGGACCCGCGCCCACGATTGCGACCGGATCGTTCGAGGGTCCGTTCATGCCGATGTGCGGCGGCCGGATAGGGGCGCCCGCGGGCGGGCGCTCATGACGTCTCTCTGACGGCCACCGCGAGCGCCGCGGCCGCCCGTGCGGCGTCTTCATAGGAGTTGTACAACGGCGTCGGCGCCATGCGCAGCACGTCAGGTTCGCGCCAGTCCGCAACGATGCCCGCCTGCGTGAGCGCGTCGAAACAGCGCCGGGCAATCGGGGGCGGACGCCGCAGGCGCAGACTGAGCTGGCATCCGCGTGCCTCGGGTTGGCGCGGCGTCAGAAATTCCACGTCGGCGCCGAGCGAGTTCTCGAGGGCGGCCTGCAACAGTGCGGTCAAGCGCAGCGACTTTGCGCGCAGGCGCGACAACTCGGCGCGCGCGAACTGCTCGAGCGAGGCGAGCAGGGGAGCGCTCGAGAGAATCGGCGGATTGCTGAGCTGCCAGCCTTCGGCGCCGCGCAGCGGCTTGAAGTCCGGCTCCATCGAGAAGCGCGCAGCCTTGTCGTTACCCCACCATCCGGCGAAGCGCGGCCTTCGGAAGGCGGCGCGATGGCGTTCATGCACGAAGCAGCCGCCGATCGCGCCCGGTCCGGCATTCAGGTATTTGTAGCTGCACCACACTGCAAAATCGACGTTCCAATCATGCAGGCGGGGCATGGTGTTGCCGATCGCATGCGCGAGATCGAGGCCTACACAGGCCCCGGCCCGGCGCGCGCACGCCACGATCGGTGCGAGGTCCAAGGCCTGGCCGGTCAGGTATTGCACGCCCGGCAGCAGCACCAGTGCAATGTCGGCGCCGCGTCGCTCGATCGTTGCGATCAGATCCTCGCTGCGCAGATGGCTCTCGCCGGGGCGCGGCTCGACCTCGATCAAGTGCAGCGCGGGCTCGAGGCCGTGCCACCCGAGCTGGGAGAGAATCGCATACCGGTCCGAGGGGAATGCCGACTTTTCGATCAGGATGCAGTCCCGGCCGTCGACGGGCGTGAAAAAGCTCACCATCATGAGGTGCAGGTTGACGGTCAGAGAGTTCATGGCAACGACCTCGGCGGTTCCCGCGCCGATCAGCGATGCGAGCGTCGCGGTGAATTGCTCGTGGTAGTCGATCCAGGGCCGTGCGGCGGCATGATGGCCGCGAACGCCGAGATTGGCCCAGTCCTCGAGCTCGCTCCGTACCAGGGGCCCCGCCGACTTCGGCTGCAGACCGAGCGAATGGCCGCAGAGGTAGACGAGCCGGCGTCCGGCGGCATCGACCGGGTGATGGAACTCTGCGGCGAAGGCGGCGAGCGGATCCTGCGCATCGAGCGCCCGGGCCTCGTTCAAGGCCGTCGTCGCGGGCAACATCAGTGCGCCGGCGGCTGCATCACGGTACCGCAGGCGTCACAGGTGCACAGGCGCAGGTCCGCGTAGAAGCGGCCGAACAGCTCCGGCAGCTGGGTTTCGATGTCCTCGACGTGCAGGTATTCGAGATGCAGCCGGTGGGCGCAATGCTCGCAGTACCATGAGAAGCCGTCGAGCTCGTGCGGCGCCCGCTGCCGCTCGACCACGAGACCGATGCTGTCGGCGGGACGCTGCGGAGAGTGCGGCACCTGTGCCGGCAGCAGAAAGATCTCCCCCTCGCGGATCGTCACATCGACCGGGCGCCCTGACTGGATCGTCTTCAAGACGATCGCACCCTGGAATTGGTAGAACAACTCGTCGCCGGGGTCATGATGGTAATCCTTGCGTGCGTTGGGACCGCCGACCGCCATGACGATGAAGCCGGCGTCCCGAAACAGCAGCTTGTTGCCGACGGGGGGCACGAGCTGCTCGCGGTTCTGCTCGATCCAGGCTCGCAAATTGAACGGCGGGGTCAGGCGCATGGCTCATTCCTCGGCGAGCGTCATAAGTGAGAGCCTTGGCCGAACAGCGCACGGCCACGGGATCGGCGCGGGCCGCATCCAGTCGCAGCGCCGTCAAACTGCCGCCCCAGACGCAACCGGTGTCGAGCGCGATCACGTCGGCGCTGCGATGCAGGCCGAGTGTCGACCAATGCCCGAACACGATGCGCGTGCCGCGCCAGCGCGCGGCGTCGGCCTCAAACCAGGGCAGCAGGGATGCCGCGCCGCCCTTCGACGGTGCGCCCTTCGCCTTGAGCGCGAGCCGTCCCGCAGCGTCGACGAAGCGCAGGCGCGTGAAGCAGTTCCCGATGAAGCGCAGGCGCTCCGGCCCCTCGAGCGCTGGATCCCAGCGGTCGGGTTTGTCGCCGTACAGGTCGCCGAGCACGCGCTCCGGTTCGCGTGCGAGCGCCTCCTCCAGCTCGCGCGCGCAAGCCGTCGCGGTGTCGATGTCCCACTGCGGCGCAAGTCCCGCATGCAGCAGCGCCATCCCGAGCCCCGCGTCCCGATGCATCACAGGGCGGGTCAGCAGCCAGTCGAGGATGGCCGCGCGGTCGGGCGCGCGCAGCACGGCGTCGAGCGTGTCGCCGCCGCGCAGGCGCGCGACGCCGAATGCGACGGCGAGCAGGTGCAGATCGTGATTGCCGAGCGTCACGACGGCGGCATCGCCAAGCGCCCGGATCCGGCGCAGGGTCGCGAGTGAATCCGGACCCCGGTTGACGAGGTCGCCGACGAACCAAAGGCGGTCGCGCGCGGGCGAGAATGCAAGTGCGCCGAGCAGCTCCCCGAGCTCCGAGTCGCAGCCTTGAACGTCGCCGATCGCGTACAGCGCCATCGACCAAAGCTCCAGGGTTCTAGTGAAGCACGCCGGGAATCGCCAGCCGGAACGGAGCGATCGGCGCATCGAAATGTTCACCGTCGTCGGCGACCATCTGATAACTGCCTTGCATCGTCCCGACGGGAGTCTCGATCACGGCGCCGCTGGAGTACCGGAATCCCTGGCCCGGCTTGAGATAGGGCTGTTCGCCGACCACCCCGTCGCCGCGCATCTCCTTCACGTTGCCGTTGGCGTCGGTGATGATCCAGTGCCGGGTCATCAGACGCGCGGGAACCGCTCCCTCGTTGCGGATCGTGATCGTGTAGGAAAACACGAAGCGCTTGTCGCGGGGATCCGACTGTTCTTCGATGTAGGACGTCTCGACTTCGACGCGAATCCGGGGATTGGCAGGGTCTGCGCTCATGACTTGCATCGCATTATCACTTCAAACGGACGGCCAGCACGTCGCAGTGCGCGCCATGCAACACGGTATCTTCGGTGAAATTGACGAGGATTGCGAGGCCGTGGCGCTCGCGGCTGCCGAGCACGATCAAATCCGCGGCCTCCTCGCCGGCAACCCGCAGGATCTCGGCCTTGGTGCTGCCGGACTCGACGCGGCAGCGCGCGTTGGTGAGTCCCCAGCGATCCTTGAGAATCGCGAGCCGTTCGCCGGACCGCTTGACGAGGTCGCGCTCGATGTCGAGCGAGGGCATCATGGTCTCGCCCATGGGCTCGACCGGAACGAACTCGACCACGTGCAGGGCGATCAATTCCGCCCCGTCGTCCGCCGCCATCGCGCGCGCAGCGGCGGCGACTTGTTCGCTGCCGTCAGACAAATCGAGCAATACCAAGATTTTCTTGTAACGGGCCATGTGGATTCGAGTATAGCCCAGCGGCCGTACCGCATCGCCCGTTCGCACTCAGAATTCTCGCTCCAGCGCGGCTTCCGAGGGCGGATGGAACCGCAGTTCGTGATGACGCTGGGCGAGCAGCCCGAACTGTTCAGGCTTCAGGGTTTCCGGCCGCAGCGTAGGATCGATCCCGCAGGCCTCGATGTCCTCGGGCGCGAGCAGCCCCTGAAGACCGTTGCGCAAGGTCTTGCGCCGGTGCGAGAACGCGGCCGTCACGAGGCCGCGCAGGCCCGCATCGCTGCCGATCGGAAAGCGCGGCTGCGGGCTCGGGATGAGCCGCACGATCGCCGAGCGGACTTTCGGCGGCGGCTGAAAGGCACCGGGCCCGACGTCGAACAGCGCCTCCACGCGTGCGTAGGCCGCGAGCATGACCGTCAAACGGCCATAGTCCCTGCCGCCCGCGCACGCGGCCATGCGGTCAACGACTTCCTTCTGCAGCATGAAATGCATGTCGGCGATGGCCTGCCGCTGGGCCAGCAGGCGGAACAGCAGCGGCGTCGCGATGTTGTAGGGCAGATTGCCGACGATGCGCAGCGCCGCGCCGCCGCCTCGCAGCTGCGTGAAATCGGTGTCGAGCACGTTCTCCACGCGCATCTTGAGGCCGCCGCGCGCGCGCGCGTCGGCGCCCATGATCGCCGCGAGGTCGCGATCGATCTCGATCACCTCGAGGCTGCCGGCGCGTTCCAGCAGGGCCCAGGTCAGCGCGCCGCGGCCGGGTCCGACCTCGACGATGCGCTGACCCTGCGCGGGTGCGACCGCGTCGATGATCCTCGCGATGATGCCCCGATCGTGCAGGAAGTGCTGCCCGAAGCGTTTACGGACCGGCATGGTCCCCGCTCGCCGCAGCGAGTTCGGCGGCGAGCGCCAGGGCCGCACGCAGACTGCCGGCGTCGGCCCGGCCCGTGCGCGCCAGCGCGAGCGCGGTGCCGTGATCGACGCTCGTGCGCAGGATCGGCAGGCCGAGCGTCATGTTGACCGCGTGGCCGAAGCCCACGTGCTTGATCACGGGCAGGCCCTGATCGTGATACATCGCGAGAATGACGTCGGCGCCAGTCAGAAACTGCGTCGTGAACGCGGTATCGGCCGGGATGGGCCCCGCCGCGTCGATGCCCTCGCCGCGCGCCCGGCGTATGGCCGGTTCGAGCACGTCGATCTCCTCGCGGCCGAGATGCCCCGACTCGCCCGCATGCGGGTTCAAACCCAGCACGGCAATGCGCGGGGACGCGATGCCGAAGTGCCGCTCGACGTCCATGTGCACGATGCGCAGCGTCGCGAGCACGCGCTCCTCGGTGATCGCGCGCGGCACCGCGGCGAGCGGCAGGTGCGTCGTGACCAGCGCCACGCGCAGGCGGCCGCTCACGAGCAGCATCACGGGCAGCGCGGCACGCGTGCGTGCGGCCAGGTATTCCGTGTGGCCGCTGAACGCCACGCCCGCATCGATCAGCACGCTCTTCTGCACCGGCGCGGTGACCATCGCCGAGAATTCGCCGTTCGAGCAGCCGTCACAGGCGCGGTCGAGCGTGGCGAGCACGTAGGGGGCGTTGCGCGCATCGAGACGGCCCGGGACCACGGGAACCGCGGTGTCGATCTGCAGCACGCGCAGCGAACCCGGGCGGTGCGGGCGCGCCGGTACGGAAGGATCGTAGCGCTCGACGGCGAGGGGCAGACCCAGGGCCTGCGCCGCGGACTCGAGCACGCGGGCATCGCCGGCGACGATCCAGTCCGCGTCCGAGGCCTCTTGGGCGAGCATGACACAGGCATCGGGTCCGATGCCCGCAGGCTCGCCTGAGGTGATGACGACCTTCGGGATAAACACTACATCTTGATTTCGACGAAGGCCTCGTCGCGCAATCGCCGCAGCCACAGTTCCGTCTCTTCGTCCGCCTTGCTCTCGCGGATCGCGCCGAAGGCGCGCTGCCGGCGCACGTCGGCCGTGCTGTCGTAGGTGCGCGTGCCGAGCATCTGGACGATGTGCCAGCCGTAGCGCGTCTTGAACGGCTGGCTGATCTCGTTCGGCTTGAGGTCTGCGATGGCCTTGTCGAATTCGGGGACGAAGGTGCCCGGCCCGCTCCAGCCGAGGTCCCCGCCATCCGGCGCGGATCCGGGATCTTCCGACGAGGTCGAGGCGATGCCCGCAAAATCCTCGCCGCTCAGAATGCGCTCGCGCAGTTTGGCGAGCTTCTGGCGGACCGTCTCGTCGTCATCGAGCTCGTTCGGCTTCATCAGAATGTGCCGCACGTGAATCTGATTGACGATGACCTGGGCCTCGCCGCTCTTGCGCTCGTTCAACTTGACGATGTGAAAGCCGCTCGGCGTGCGCACCGGGTCGCTCACCTCGCCCGGCTTCATCTTGGTCACGAGGTCGAGGATGAACTGGGGCAGCTGGGTGCCCTTGCGCCAACCCAGCGAGCCGCCGTCGAGAGCCGTCTGGCTGTTTGAATTGGCGATCGCGAGCTGGCCGAAATCCTCGCCCTTGGCGGCCCGCTCGGCGATGTCGTGGGCCTTGCGCGTGATTTCATCGATCTGCTGCGGCGTCGCGGCCGCCGGCAGCGACAGCAAAATGTGCGAGACGTTGAACTCGTCGTTCGCTGCCGTGCTGTCCTGGCGCGCCAGGAACTGTTCGAGTTCATGCGGCGTCACGATGATGTGCGAGATCACGTCGCGCTCGCGCAGCGTGCTCAAGGTCAATTCCTTGCGCATGGCCTCGCGATATTGCTTGTAGTCGATCCCCTGGGCCTGCAGCGCATTCGGCAGCTGATCGAACGGGATCTTGTTGCGCGCCGCAATCTCCTGCAGGGCGCCGTTCAGCTGTTCATCGGAAATGGACAGGCCGATGCGCTTTGCCCGCTGCATCTCGATCTCCTGGAGGATCAGCCGATCGAGCACCTGCTGCTTGAGCACGCTTTGCGAGGGCAGGGCGACTTTCTGTTCCTGCAGCCGCTTGCTCACGGCCTCCATCTGTTCGTCGAGATCGCTCTTGAGGACCAGGCCGTCGTTCACGATCGCGGCGATGCGGTCGAGCATTTCCCCGTGCACCCCGAGATCCCGGGTCTGCGCGAGCGCAGGGCGGACGAAGCCCACCTCGAGAATCAACATCGTGATGAAAATCAGCGCTTTAAGCATACTGGGGTCTTCCGGCCGGATGGTACAAAGGGCATTACTAGGGTGACTGGTCATGGTGACTGGTCATAACGGGAGTACCCGCTGATCGACCGCTGCAGGATCGGCAACCCGGGCCTTTGGACCGAGCTCAAGCCCGTCAGTTCGAATTGTAATGCAATCGAGCTGTCCAGGGTCGAAGGTTCCGTACTGGTGCCGCGGTTGGTCAGATAGCGCCGCTGCAGCAGCTGGATCGACCAGCAGCAGCTGCGGTACTCGACCCCCGCCACCTGCTCGATGGTCTGCCGGTCCATGATCGAGTAGACCAGCCGGCCGACCGCGTTCCAATGCGCGTTGATCGGCCAGGCGAACGATGCGTCCCATTGTTCCTGGATGCCGCGCTGATAGCGATACGCGACGTTGGCGAGATGATCCAAATCCGGCCGGTACTGGAGCGCCAGTTCCTCCTTCTCGGTTTCATTCACGTACGGGTTCCATTCGTAATCGAAATTGAAGCTCCAGTTCTTGTAGGCCGCCACGGAGACGTCACCGACGAAGTCCGACGCGTTGTAGAGGGAAGGTTCGGAACCGGGCAGGGGGGTCGGCAGGTAGCCCTGCACCGGCACGTTCGCGCCCGGTTGGGTCAGCGTCACGCGCGGGACCGTGAAGTAGCGGATCTGGCCGAACGTGGCGGCGATCCACTGCTGGCCCGAAGAGCTGTCGATGAGCCGCGTCGTGAGACCGAGGCTCAGCTGGTTGGCGTCGCCGATGCGGTCGTTGCCGACGTAGCGGTTGGTGCGAAACAGCTCGGTCAAATTCAGGTCGGGCAGCGCGGTGTCGAAGATCGGCAGGTCGTTCTGGTTCCGATAGGGCACGTAGTCGTACACGAGGCGCGGCTCGAGCGTCATCGTCCGCTGGCCCGCGGACCCGGCGCTGCGTTCGAACACGAGTCCCATGTCGAGCCGGCCATAGGGTACGTCGCGGGTCGGCGTCGCGGGTTCGCCGGAGTATACGTTCTGCAAATCGTACTGGGTGAAGTGCAGACCGATTGCGGGCGCGAAGAAGTAGCCCGGTGTGCGCACGCCCCAGCGCAGTTCCGGGGACAGGTCGAGCCGCAGCCCGGTCGGGCCCACATCACGCTGAAAATCGACGGCCTCGCTGCCAAATGCGAGTTCGAACCCGGCGCCGAGCGGCCAGTCGGCCTGCGCGTCGATGCGCGGGACGCTCGAGTAGGGGCGGTCGATCGCATGCACCGTGCTGTCGATCGTCTGGAAGTTCTGCAGCTGGGCGCGGACCTGCCAGGCGTCGTCGTGGTAGAGGAGATCGACGTGGCGGTCCAAGTACGTGAGGCTCGTTTCGGCCGAGCCGACCGCGAAGTCCTGGAAGTAATCCACATCGCTCACGGCGGCGAGGTTCGCATCGACGCGCAGCCCCGGCAGGATGTCGGTGACTTCCGTGATGTGGAAGTAACTCCGCGCGGTGTGGGTCTGCAGATCATCGGGCAGGTAGGTCCCCTCGAGCTCGCCGCGCGAGGCGCCGGTGAGAAATCTGAAATCTTCGGAAAGATCGGTGCCGCGCTTCGACATCCACTCGGGCGTCAACGTGAGATCGTAGTTCGGAGCGAGATTGAAATAATAGGGCGCGCCGAGCTCGATGCCGCGGGTGCTGGAATGGCCGATCAGCGGAAACAGGAATCCGCTCTTGCGCTCTTCCCCGATCGGGAAGGAGATAAAGGGCGTGTAGAAGATCGGCACGCCCTTGAAATCGAACCAGGCGTGGTGTGCGACGCCCGCCCGCTTGACCGTGTCGAGATCGATCGACGACGCCTGCAGCATCCAGTCCTGGTCGCCGACCGGACAGCTCGTGTAGCGCACGTCATCGAGCACCACATGACCGTTCGGGCTGGCCGAAAGCTCGCGCGCGGTCCCGTGCCCGTTCTGTCCGAGCAGCTCGAAGCTCGCCACGTCGAAATCCGCGCCGCCTGTCTGATCGTAGCTGCCCGCGTCGCTCTGCACGCGCAGCTGCGGATTCTCGAAATCGACATGGCCGTTCACGGTGATTCGCCCGCCGCTGTCATCGTAGTCGACCGAGTCGGCAGTGACGCTGCGATCGTCCTGCTGCACGGTCACCCGGCCGGTCAGCACGGCGTCGTGCGTCTTGAGGTCGACGACGGCCGAGTCGGTCTCGACGTGGATCAGGTGATCGTCCGGCAGCTGCGCGGGCTTGGCGCGCCGATGCGGCGGCGCCGGACACATGTCGCCGGCGCGTACCGCGGGAGTTGCGAGCATACCGGTCATCGCCAGGGAGACGCACAAGAATCGGACGCTGAACATTGAGTGCTGCACTCGTTCCCCCCCAAGCACACCAAGGATGCCGGCCCCGCGCATCATAGTCGGTATACTCGCTGCTGCCGCACGTGCGGCTGCAAGATCAAGACGAGGCCGATGGGCGCACCGACCAGCAGCGACACCCGCCTTGCGGCGCTGGAACGATGGGTCCGCGAGGATCTCGGATTCGCGGGCTGCCCGGTGGAACCGGCCTCGGCCGACGCGAGCTTCCGCCGCTACTTCCGGGTACGGCGCGGCGAGGACTCGTTTATCGTCATGGATGCCCCGCCCGACAAGGAGAACCTGGGGCCGTTCCTGAAGGTCGCCAGGATGCTGAAAGCGATCGGTCTCAACGTCCCGATCGCCCTCGCGCGGAACGACTCC
>Ga0209611_10012555_pt1 | contig 11875 bp, 9 predicted proteins | sample S1TSphgellanicum_3_FD_187693 | JGI IMG/M metagenome (GOLD analysis project Ga0209611, IMG submission 187693) | Host-associated microbial communities from peat moss isolated from Minnesota, USA - S1T2_Fc - Sphagnum magellanicum MG (SPAdes) (version 2) | ecosystem: Host-associated > Plants > Peat...
AGTGAAATTGTGAACTTTTAAAAATGAATTCCTCACACATGTGTACCATCTACTTGTTCCTTTGCTCCACCTTTTTAGAGTCAGAGCATGCCCACCACCAGTGCCTCACCAAAGTCACTCTCCAACCTTGTGAGGCACCTTGTGAAGGCCAAAAGCAACCTGCCTAAAAAATTTACCGGGCAGGAGATGAGCCTCACAGGCCATAAATCCCTTATCCTAAGGGGGGGGGGGCCTATCAAGTTGCCATCCTCTTTGGTCTACCCCTTTTGGTCATTCTCACATTGTTGCTTTTGATTGTCATAAACGAATAGATTTTAAAACTATAAAGAGGTTATGGAAATGAACAAGTTTCGTGATATGGAGATTGTTTGGGAGAGCTAAAGGTATGATAGACTAGTGTCTGAGAAACCCGACTCACCAAGTGCACTTCCATGAAGGCAGTGAGAAATATTGTGAATGGGCTTGCAAAATAAAAGTGCCAAGGGGTTGTTGCTGGGGACACCTACCCCAAGAACAAGATTTTCGCACACCCCAATTTGAAGTTTGCACCCTCAAGTTTTTGAGCTGTAGGTCACGCTCTAAGGAAACAATCTTCACTATTTCAGATTTCAAACCCATTCATTTCTTTTCCCTCAAATTCCTGGCCAAATCCCATCACCCTCGGATTATAACTTGCACTGTTTTGAACCATGCATTGTTCCTTTCCGAGTCTGAAAACCTTTGAGCTTTAGGGAAGTTTGGAATTGAACTTTGAACCTGGATACATTTTGTGTTAAGCCCAATTCAACAAGTCCTTATGTGAATATATATGCCAGTTCCAACTTAGTATGTGAAATATGTCAACTTTGGACAACAAGGGATACATACAACTATGCAATGATATGATGCTGGTATAGTGATAGAATATTGTGACTCATATTAATTAGTTTTGGGTAACCACAAAGTTCAATTTTTTTCCTTTTGTGATGAGCATCTTTGATTGGCCCATCACAATTTTTTTAATTTTTTACAGAAGGCTTGAATAGTTTCAAAATAGATATGTTATAATCTCCTCTTTTGGGCTGGTTATATAGGTTACATGAGTAAAACTTAGAGCAAATGATATGGGATAAAGTGAGGAGCTATTGGGAACACCATAGGGATCACATTGGGAACTTGAGGAACATGGTGAGAACACATTGAAAACATGACAGGAACACAATGTGAAGAACTTCATGAGAACACATTGAGAACAATGCAAATCCAATATCCATACCCTCCCCCAACAGGAAAAAACCTGAACCTCCAGGGTGCATGCTCCCTTACTTCAGATTTTTTTTGGGTCTACCTGTGTTCTTTGTTATTTTTGGCCTAGGCTAAAGGCAAGGCCATGAACTATGGATGCACATTTTGCCTAATGATCCATAGTAAAAATCTCTCATTTTTGCTTGGAAAAAAAAAATGGGAGAAAAAAAAGGTTTGAAATGGCCTTCCTATATAGGTGTCCGCTATCAAAGAGGGATTAGTCACAACAAAACCGGATGACAAACACAGTTAAGAATAAAAATTCTACTCAACCAATGAGGAAATGCAGCATGCACCCAAGCAGCCCAGTTGTATTTCCTTGGGGCAAGAGGTTTTGAATTTTTCGAAATTTGATGTTCCCAATTGCAAGCTCTAATCTCAATGGACTACGAACCGGCCTGCTTACATAAGCGGTGAGCCTTAAGACATCACTGGACAGAACAACATAGTGGACTGGCGAATTTGGTATTCGAAGAGTACTTGTATCGGATCCTTCGCATGGGACTCATTTAATTTTGGCTCTTTCGCCTCCTTCCCTTACCCCTACTACCCCCCCTAATGACCTGGGATTTTTTTTCTTTGGTTATTATGCCCCCAGTTACGCATTTGGTCTCCGAACTTCATGAAACTCGCCAATCTCACCCCTAATGTAGCGACTTTATGGATAACTTTATTGTTGCAGTGGAAGACCAATCTTCCCTTGGAGACGGACTGAAAAATGTGGCTCCCTTCAAATTGTCAAAACAAAAAAGAAAAGAGAAAAGAAAAAAATCCTTGGCCTTTTTTTATATAAGAAAAGTGCCGGTTAGTTGTTTGACCATTCCATGTTATGTTGTGCTTGGTGGAAACTTAGGCTCATTCCAGCGTTCGTTCCTAGCACCTTGCAAAGTGGAATGGCCTCGAGACCGGCCCTTCTCTAATATGTAAAGACTAAAGACTTGCTGCAGATTTTTGAAGTGTAGTTGGGGTGTACGTTAATTTTTCATCTGTGAAGGGTGGGTGGGTGGGTGGGTGGGCGGGCATTTTGAAAAACATAATGCTCGCTCCGATAAGCATTTCATTTTTTTGAAGTGATCGCCCTCCTTTTTAAAAGTTTCTCGTGATACCTGACCAGCAGTATGATTTTAAAAAAAGAAAAAGTATTGAACCAAATCTTTAAGCTTGGTAAAGCCCTCAATACGGGGCTTTATGAGAATTGGGCTTGTGGCGGCTCTAGCTCACATGGGTCCTTATTCCATTAAAGCCCCACTTTTAAGAGCTTTACCTTACATGAAAAGCATTCCAAAGAATTTCCTTTTGTATTTGGACGCATGTAAATGGAAGATGCTTTTGTCAAACATTTTGCAATCACATGCACACGTTCAGTCATTCACAAAAAGAGAGGTATTGTGCTTTATGTGGGGGGAAGGTCTGCTGCTGTGGGCCTTCTCTAATTTTCGGGCCTACGCCCTCAAGGTATGACCCTTAAATTTAGAGAAGGCCCTAGGGAGCTTGGCCTTCCCCTATACGAAATGCCTGCCCCAAAAATTGTAAAGTGTTTTAGTTATCATAGGTAGGTGTTAGGTGGTGGTTAGGCAGGTGCTAGTACCTACCTACATATTCAGACCGGAGAGGAGAGTCTTTTTTTTTTGGGTCAATTTTGTGTTATGTAGCCAAAGTGGCAATGATCCACAAGTATATTTAGCCAGATTTGGCTACAAGCTAAATATGAAAGTAAAAATCTTTAAAAAATCCTTCTAATATTTTTGGTTACTTATGGGAACCATGTACAGTAATATTGAGAGTGGAGAGGAGAGTCTTTTTTTTTGGGTCAATTTTTGTGTTATGTAGCCAAAGTGGCAATGATCCACAAGAATATTTAGCCAGATTTGGCTACAAGCTAAATATGAAAGTAAAAATCTTAAAAACATCCTTCTAATATTTTTGGTTTACTTATATGAACCATGTTCAGTGATATTGAGAGTGGAGAGGAGAGTCATTTTTTGGGGTCAATTTTGTGTTATAAGTAGCCAAAGTGGCAATGATCCCCAAGAATATTGAGCCAAATTTGGCTACAAGCTAAATATGAAAGTAAAAATCTTAAAAACTATCTAATATTTTTGGCTAAATGCTTGAACCATAAACAGAAATATCGCGTTTTTCCTTAAAATCTGGTCGAATTATGGCTAATGAAAATCTTTAAAAGCACTTGATTTTCGCATTAAAAAAAATCCATTAGAGCTTTTTGGCTATAGAAAGTCAGCCAAAAAAGAAAGGGGTGGGGGAGAGGGTTTTGAAAATAGGTGGCCTGCCAAAAGCCACAAGCGAAAGTCAGTAGGACAAATTCCGCGCGTAATTTGGTGAGCGGTCAGAGTCCAATATTTGTTTGTGTTGGTCCCTAGTGCGCAAGTGTGTGTATTTGCATTGTGTGTCTTTTTTGTGTTGGCTTTGTATATAGAGAAAGACATACACACACAGACACACACGCAGAGAGGGAGAGAGAGAGAGCTTCCGAGTTCTAGGGTTTCAGCAGTAGCAGCCATGTTCGCACCGCTGCCGCTTCTCTTCTACTCCACAGCAGCAGTCTTGCAGTAGCCTCAAAGCATGCACACTACTGCCACCACCACCCTTGAAAAGAACAGAGCTTCCTCATAACCTCTCACCATTTGTTTCCTCTTCCTACAACTCTTGGTTGTTGCTGTTGTATTTGTTTTAGTTTTGTTTGTGTGTGTGTGTGTGTGTGTGTGTTTGGGTTTTTGGGTGTCAAAGGAAACCTTGGCATTTAGCTTTGTAATCTGGGAGGAAAGAAGTGGGGTGGGGGAGTGGGGCTCTGGTTTTGTTTGTGTTGTTGTGACTTGTGTGGGCAGTAAGGGACGAGGGGTTTTGTTGCATGTGGGTTTCTTTTGAGCTGCATGCAAGAGGAGAGGAGAGGACGCGAGATTCTTTCTGTCTATGCAAGAGTTGGTCAGTGAAGAAGAAATGGTGATTGCAACTGCAAAATGGAGGATTACGAATCCGTGGAGATTGTCACCACTTTTTCCTCATGATTCCAAAATTTGAGTACTAAAACCTGGATGATAGTGGGAGTGAAGAAGGATCGCAAGAGGAGAAGACACCCACTGCTTCACACTCAAGGAAGACAACTGAAAAATTCAATTGTGGCGCTTGCATCTTCTGTGCATGCACGCCACATGGGTGTTGGTTGCAAGTCCTCAGCCCCATAGCAGCAGCACCGGGGCCATGGATGCCTCTTGCAAATCAAACTCGACCACCCGTCACTGAGACTGACATCAGTAGCCTCTCTGCAGCAGCATTTACTCCTCTGTAGCAAAACCCAATTCACCTCGGTTCAACTATTTGCCATTGGAGGCAGAAAAGTGCTTCCTTGAGGCTTTTCATGAGCAGAACCTGAGGCGAAGCTGAGGTTCCGTGCAAACAGGATTGACAATAGACTTGAAGGATAGACTTTTGAATATGTTCACAGTAGCAGGCTTTGTACCCAAGTGCTTCTTCTTCGAATGGTGACCAAAGGAGTGATGACTTGCCATTGTGAAGAAAACAGGTTTCATTTCTTTGCAAACCCATCCATGTTCCTATCTTTTCTCCATGTACCCATATAGAACAGAAGCTTTGAGCATTCCTGGTGCACCTGGTGTTCCTGATACTATCCAGCAGAGTGCTACTCTAAGTGAGGGAAACTGCAAGCAAATCATATTCTTCCAACAAACAATAAGGCTTATTAGGGAAACCGAATGGCCTCAAAAGGAGTCATGGGCGAGCAAGTAAGAGAGGTGGATGCAGTCTTGTGCAAATGAGGCATGTATGGAGGGTGCATCTTTGGGGTGGATGGCACTCGCAAGGCCTAAGGTTGCGACCTGAGACAGTGATGCATCAAAGGTGCTTGGCATTGGGATGTGCAGGCTCAAAGGTACTCCTAGCCTGAGAAAATTGTCCTCTCATTGACTTCTTTTGCAACTACTGTTGAGCTCAACAAGGGTATTCATTACTGCTATAGGCCTCTGATGGGTATCTCCTCGTGAAGCTCAACAGGGTCTTAAGTCTTAACACACAGAAAGTCCAGCACAAAGATCAGAGACAAATGCATCATCATCCTGTTGCTGTCAGTCTTCTCATCAAGGATCTTGGAGCAAGAGTTTCAATTCTGGATACCAAAATGTATTGCTAAGAGCAGGTTCTGGGTTGCCTTTTGTAGCAGATTCTGTTGGTTCTTCTATGGGTTGGGATGGTGGCCACCTCAGAGGGAGATTACAGCCATGACCATTGGCATGACAAGGGCCAAAGCAGTGGGATGCCACAGTCCCATTCATGTATTCATGATAGGATCCTTGAACAGCAGCGACGATTTGGTGTGAACCAGTACAAGATTACTCCACAGGTTTGTTGTGTATATCTCAGGGTCATTGAGCTTTTGGTTTGGTGAACTGGTGGTGACTATACTGGATTCAACAGTGTTTTTATGTCACATCTGTATGGACCAAACTTCAGTACTAAACAGAATTCTGGTGCAGGTTTATGATGATCAGGTTGAAGTGAATGTTGAGGATCTCCATGGCCGGAAGTTGTTGTCAGAGCTGCCGAGCAGGGCAGATGCAGAACTGGATAAACATCAGTCTATAAGAATCTTCTTGAACTATGATGCAGTGGGGCATTCTACAGACCGTGACTGTCATTTTGTCCATGATGTAGTGAAGGTGAATCAATAACTCGCACTCTTTTTGCTTTTGCTTTGCCCACCCTCCTTAGGAGGAAGTTGTCTCCATGGTCAGTCAAATGAGATTCAGACACGATGACAGAGAGTAAATCAACTGGAATTTTATGTTTAATCTACTGCTGTAGAGTTTTAATGGCCCTGCTGGCGAGTGTATGTCTCGACTTGTAGCAAGCTCATCAGCTCAATTCACTCTTTATCCTGTATACTTCCGGAGGAAAGTTTTAGTATGTTTGGATATCATCAGTCGTTGAGCTTTGGTTTGGAATCAATTTGCAATTTGGATTCTTGCTCGAGCAGTTGGGTGAACCTGCACCGAGTGGCATCCTGGGATTTCCAGCATGTAATTCCCACTCTGAGCCTCCTGTCTATGGAGACTGCTGGTACAATTGTACAGAGGATGACATCTCGGGAGAGGACAAGAAGACTCGTCTCCATGAGGTTTCTCTCTCATCACTGCTTTTCAAAAAAATTAGAAGCAGCTTTCACCAAGTATCTGAGAGAGTTTTTCTTGGTATGAATTTCAAAAGGTGGGTGGATACATTTAGATATTTTTCTGATGTATCTGATGTATCTGATGATCTTGTTGGGAGCTATGTGACAATGTTTGCTGTTTCTCTTTCATATTAGTCTGAGCCTTGTCCTGGATACAGCTGTTTGTTCTCTGACTTTCTGCTCACATGACAGGCACTGGGGGAGACTGCAGACTGGTTCAGACGAGCATTGTCAGTAGAGCGAATCAAAGGCCCCTTGCGACTTAGTGGTTACTCTGCTTGTGGTCAAGATGGAGGAGTGCAGCTTCCAAGGCAGTATGTGGAAGGTGTGATTGCAATTCTTCCCATTTTTTGGGGGTTCACCACCTAGACTCAATGTTGCTGCCACTATACACAGAGTGTTCAAGACTTGGATGCATGGAGTTGCATTCTTTTTTGTTTTGTATCCTTATTGTGTTGCTGTCAGCTTCTGATTGAATGGTTGGGAAATGCAGAGGGGGTGGAGGATGCAGATTTGGTCCTGTTAGTGACAACACGGCCTACCACTGGCAACACCCTGGCATGGGCTGTGGCCTGTGAACGTGATCAGTGGGGACGTGCAATTGCTGGTAAGCGAACCTCTTCTGATCATTTTCTGTCTACAGAATCACTTTCATGTTGTTAGGATTCTTCTTTGAGCGTTTCCCGTACCACCACCTTTTGATCTGCAAATTGTGAGTTTTTGGGTAGCTGCTGGCTCCCTATAGGACTAGGACTGGTATGCTTTGGAGAATAGTACATCAAGTCAGATGTTGGATTCTAACAGCAGCAGTTTTCACAGGGCATGTGAATGTGGCACCCAGGCACCTTACTGCTGAGGCCGAGTCTTTACTCTCTGCCACACTTATTCATGAGGTATTGGCTCTTTTTCTTGCTATGACTCTACTGCCTGAAGAATGTATTGGGGTGTCTGATATTGTTTGTCTAAGGTATTTTGTGACAAGTTGCCGAGGGAGCTCTGGAGTGATTTTTCTTCCCAGGCTATGGTTGATATCCACAACAGAATCAAGGATTTTGGCCATGATTTTGTACAGCTTGTAAGTTTTAATGTTTTGGGCAGTATGTTGATTATAGACTTGTCATGGACTGACTTGTGATGCATGTGGCTAATGTAGGTGATGCATGTACTTGGATTTGATCCACACGCCTTTGCACACTTCCGAGATGAGCAAAAGCGGCGACGTAGTGAGGTTTGTTCTTTTTTCCCATCCCTTTACTGCTTTTAGTGTCAGTATGTGTCGATGAAACTTCTGTAAATATAGTTTAGAGTATCTTTGGATCCATGGATTGCAGTCAAATAGTCAGTCCTTAGAGACTAGTGCTTTTCTAAGGTCCTTCTTGGAGCCGACTAGCTTGCATGGTTAATGGGAGGAGGTTAGACCATGCAATGCTTGAATGGAAGCTGAAGCCAAGTGTTCAATATGTTTCTATGCAGGTTGTGCAGCAAGTACATGATCTAAAGCTGGGGCGAATGGTGACACGTGTTGTGTTGCCACGTGTTATTATGCATTCACGGCAGCATTATGGGGTACCCACCCAAACCCTTCTCAAATCCACTTCTGCTCATTTTTGTATTTGTCTACCCAAATGCTATTGTGGAGCAGATCCCATCCATTGGCAATGATGAAATTGCCATAGACTAAAATTGGTTGATCTTGTCCCCATGGTTTTTTGTGTTCATTTACTTTTGATTCAAGGTGTTCCTTTATCTGTGGTGCCTGCATTTCTCTTCTCCCTGTTGTTGGATGTCTCTCAATGGCATCAGATTTTCTTCTTGGAGGCATTGATTTTCTTGGTGCATCTGACCCTTGACAGGCTTATCATGATGAGTTTCCAGGACTGGAGCTGGAAGATGGTGGGGGAAGGGGCACTGCAGGTGTGATGAATGTGGTTTCTCCTGCTCCTGATCTCGTTTAGCTAGATCCAGTCTACATTGTGTGCAAGACTGAACAAATTATGTTAGGAACATTTTTCACTCCTCTCAAGGATCTGGCAACCCTTCACTATTGTTAGTTAGCAGTCTGGTGATTTGGGGCCTCATTTTGCAATAGAGTACACTTCCTGGTCCTACTGGCCAGTTCTGTAGCTTTCACTGAACTTCACAAGGTTTTTCTTTGGAAGAAAATTATCTTCATAACAGGTCCACTGTCATTTGTAGCAGGCTCACATTGGGAGAAGCGGCTACTAATGAATGAGATTATGACAGGGTCAGTTGATACCCGCTCAGTGGTGTCAGCCATGACCCTTGCACTGTTGGAGGATAGTGGATGGTACAAGGTGAACTATAGCATGGCTGAGCAGCTGGACTGGGGCCAGAACCAGGGTACAGAGTTTCTCATGTCACGGTGTGATGCATGGAATGGGGCATACCACTGTAATTCCACTCATGCCTCTGGCTGCACCTATAACCGTGAAGCAGAGGGCTACTGCCCAATTGTAAGATATCCAGGTGATCTGCCAGTATGGGCACGGTATTTCCCAGAAGCTAATAGAGGTATGGTGATGTCTCAATCAACACACTTCCTTCTTTGGTGATGACTGCTATACCATGTGGATGAAATGGTGAATAGCACTGCATTTTTTCTAGTATTAGAGTCTTGGGTACATCACAGGCACTTTTTTGGAAGTGTTTTTCTTGTAGTTGTGGCTAAGACAGGTGGTATCCCCAGAAGCAATCATTGATTATGGGAGGGTGTGAATGCAGGTGGACAGTCATCACTGGCAGACTACTGTGCCTACTTTGTGGCGTACTCTGATGGCTCTTGTATAGATATGAATAGTGCTCGATCCCCTGACAGAATGCTAGGGGAGACACGAGGTCGTGACTCCAGGTGAGCCCATGTATCTTGCAGACAGACAAAAGGATCTCTGCATTTTTTTAAAGGATGAAGTTCATGGCAAGAGACAAATGAACTAACATGTACTAGATTCAAGTCTGTTGTATATGTTTAACACTGCATGTTCGTTACTGCTCTTTGTGATGATGAAGGTGACAGTCTGACACTTTGTTAGCAACTCTCATAAGATGGCACTCAGTTGTTGTGTTATCTTCAAAGTGTTGTTGTAGGTATTTCTTTGCAATCTCATAGATGTGTTTTGGCACTGCATGGTATTGTTTCAAGCAAATCCAAAGTGTGAATCAATGCAGTATGGTTTTGGAGGAGCTTGGGTAGGAAGTCATATATTTCTGCACCTCACTAGATTGTGCATGAACACAGATGCATGGCATCGTCACTGGTGCGCACAGGATTTGTGCGGGGTTCTTCAACACAGGGTAACGGTTGTTATGAGCACCGTTGCATTAATCAAACTCTTGAGGTACAAAAGTTTTACAGACAGTCCAATTCCAGTGGTTTTTTGGTGGTGAAATTTTGCCACTTCGCAATAAATTCTTTTTGGAAAAATTTGACCAAAGTCACCATATTTCAAGGTAGAAAGTTCTTAAGTCATATTTAGACATTGGCTTCTAGCTTGTCACCAGAACATATTGGGATTCCTAAAAGTTTCAACTTGGGCTCTGACCTGTAGTCAAATTTGGCTTGGCCCTCTTGTAAATGATAGCCAGCCCACCTATCTCACAAAACTGAAAAACAAAACCCTGCACATTTCACTTTTTTTCCAGAGCAAATTGCCTTGGTAAAGAATTGTCTTTCTGTTCTCTTTCAGAGCACAAGAGTTACAAATTGCAATTTGCAGGTTGCTGTTGATGGACTATGGCAGACCTGCCCAATTGATGGTGGGCCTATCCAGTTCAACGGTTTCAATGGTATGTTTCCAGTATACTGCACAAAATATTTATATAATGAGTAGCTGTGATTTCTCAGTTTCGATGGCTCATTTTCTGTCTTTGACGAAATTAATTCTTCTTCTTTTTGCCATCTGAAAGTCTGTCTGTCTGTCCTGGTTGGGTTTGTAGGTGATTTGGTGTGCCCACCCTACTATGAGTTATGTGACAGTACTCTTCCATACATACCAGGAGAGTGTCCTCATGCTTGCTACCTCAATGGAGAGTGTGTCAATGGAGAATGCCACTGTTTTCTGGGCTTTAATGGTGAATATTGTAATCAACGTAAGTCTGCCCATCTCTTGCTTTTATTAGATCGCCCTGTTGGTGACCTTCTTAACTGTATTGAAGGATTAAGTTTCTTGGTGCCTGCTGCTTGGTTTCTCCATACACTTCAACTCCGTAGCTTGCATTTTTTTTGGTAAGGTGGGTGGTGCTGAACTTTTCAATTGAGCATCCTGTGAAAGATTGGAAGCAGTCTCCGATTCAATCAAAAAATGATTGGCATCCTAGGAGCTTTTGGGTACTCATTGGGATTTTCTATATGTTTACAGGTGTTTGTCCCAGTGCATGCAGTGGTCATGGCACTTGCACAGTCAATGGAGTGTGTGAATGTGAGTTAGGCTACACTGGCGTGGATTGCTCCACTGGTATGTTTCTGTACCAAGGAGTTTCTCCTCCAATGCTGGCAATTAGTATGGAATACACAGGTGCAAAATAAAATGGATGGGTTAGTCACCTAACTTTCTGTAATTGTTGTGCAGCGGGATGTGATGAGCAATGCAGTCTCCATGGAGGAGTGTGTGACAATGGGGTTTGTGAATTTCGATGCTCGGATTATGCTGGGTATACCTGCCAGAATAGTAGTGCACTGATCCCCAGTCTAGGACTATGTGGGGATGTGCTGGCTGGAGAGGCTTGGGGCCAACACTGTGCTCCAAGTGAGCCTTCCATCCTTCAACAGCTGGAGGCTGCAGTGGTGATGCCTAACTATAACCGTCTCATTCCAAGTGGCCGCCCTTTCTTCAGCATGTTTGACAATGGATACTGTTCTGCAGCAGCAAAGCGCCTTGCTTGCTGGGTATGTCGTGCTTTTGGAATTTATTGGTTGCTGAGCAGTCATTTGATTCTTCATGCATTTGACAATTGTGTTTCTATATTCCTGTCCACAGGGAATTTTCATCTTCTTTGTGGTTTGTGCTTGCAGATATCCATACAACAGTGTGACATGGATGGTGACAATCGTCTAAGAGTTTGCCACTCTGCATGTCAATCATACAACAAAGCCTGTGGAGCCCGTCTTGACTGTTCTGATCGCACTCTATTCAGTGGTGAAGAAGGCTATGTATTGGGCACATGTACAGGGGATGGAACCGTGCAGGCATGGTGGCAAATCCAATTGAGAACACTCTTGTTTGCTGGGCTCTTAATTGCCATCACTGGCTTTTTCCTGGCCACAATTTGGCATATTTGTCGGACATTTCGGACATCAGGTAGGGGAGTCATGGGAGATGGCATACTTGATATGCATGGGCCTTATGTGGTCCTGACCGAGGGAGAATTTGA
>Ga0209611_10012558_pt1 | contig 11874 bp, 9 predicted proteins | sample S1TSphgellanicum_3_FD_187693 | JGI IMG/M metagenome (GOLD analysis project Ga0209611, IMG submission 187693) | Host-associated microbial communities from peat moss isolated from Minnesota, USA - S1T2_Fc - Sphagnum magellanicum MG (SPAdes) (version 2) | ecosystem: Host-associated > Plants > Peat...
GGTTGTGAGTTAGCATTGTTTTATTACCATGTTCTTTAAGGTGGCACAGTAAATTCCCTTGAGTTTAATGTAGTAATTTCATAAAACTTGAGAAGGGCAGCTGGCTACTTGTTTGCACAGAAGTTAAAGTGACTAAGCTCCTTCAAAACTATCCTGCTGGTGTGCAAGGAGTTTTGCAAGTTGCAGTTCCTTTATTATGTTACTTTCGTATTTCCACTTGCAATTGAGTGAGAGTTTCCTGTTGCAATTTTTTGGATTTAGCAGTAAACTTACATTTAAAAGTCTTGAATTGGCAGTTTTTGCAAGAATTTTCAGCTAGAATACGCTACTTTCAGCCCAGTAATTTACTGTTCATTCATAAGTTGTCTTCTCACAATGATTATTTTGGGTGCCATGGTGCCACACAAAAGGTGGCAAGATGTACAGAAAATTTTTGTGTGACAAATTGAAGCTGATTTCTCTGGAGTTTAAATTTTTTTGCAATGTGGTGGATGGCTCTGGAACATTGTGATTGTCCATTTGAAAATCCTGCAAATTTTTTAATACCAGTACACACTTGTTGAATATTATCATTAATTTAAGGAGCAGATAGAATTGCAGACAGTAGTGACACACTACTAATCCTTTATATTTTTTAGATTAAGAGAGTACTATCCAGAATGCCAGAACATTGTGGTGGAACTTGGATATTTCAGTCCGTTTTATGTTCTTCCTTTTGCTTATACTTACAAATACCAAAGCAACATAACAGCTTGCACATATCTGTTTCCATAACAGATGAAAAAAAAATTCATTGAATTTAAGACAGTGGAAAATAATCGGCTATCAACAATGTTAAGTTATTGGATTTTAAAGAGTTTTGGGAAACAAGCTTGTCAGCTTCATGGGGCCTGTTTCTTGGTACTTAGATATACCAGGTTTACAAGCTTTGCATAATCACAAATTCCAATCAGCATGATTGGTGATGAAAAGACAATGACTCATTTGCTCAGTTCTAGAACTTGGACTTGTCAAGATCGCTGAAGTATGGATGGTTGAGAGCAGCCTTTGCTGAAATTCGCTTTGCAGGGTCATACACCAACATTTTCTGCAAGAAATGAGATGTAGGCTTCAGAAAGCATTCCAGATTCCCATTTATTGTACTAATGATAGAGAAACACAGAGCATGAAGAATTAGAGGAAGGAGGGAATGGCTTACAGCAAGAAGATCAAGGCCTGCAGGGTTCAAGCCAGGGACCGCAAGTGCCAAATCCTGAGGACGCCACTGAGGAAACTCATGCCAGTCCCTGAATGAGCTCACTCCCGGCCATATTTCCTCATTTGGAGTCCCCAAAAGCCTGGCCATGTCACATAGTTATAAATAACTGTGCTTGGAATTACCCAAGTATTTTGGGAGAGTTCATTTCTTGAATTTGAATATTTCCCATACTCAGACAACCAAGTTCAGGATTCAAGCATACAGCAATGCATGTTCAATTATAAAGACAAACCTGAAGATATGAAGCAGCTGCTGAAGCTCAGAGTCCCCAGTAAACAAAGGCTGCTTGCGAACAAGCTCAGCTGCACATCCAACAATATGCTCATATTACCATTTTTTCTTTCAGTTGAGAACTAATATTTTGGTTCCACACAATGCAGAACTAAGGATTTTGGCTCCAAGGGTCTCAAGAACAAAAGAGTGACTGCAAAGGTGCTCTCGAAGCCATTTGGTTGAATGATAGATAGACTCACCAATGATGCACCCTACAGACCAGATGTCAACAGGAATGGAGTAGTGGGTAGCCCCTAGCAGCACTTCAGGTGCTCTGTACCACAGAGTCACAATCTACATTCAAACTTTGTTGTGTCAGATAACAGCAGTAAGAACACTTCACTCATTCAGAAAGTTTCTTCCTTCAATCAGGAGCAGTGATAATAGAGGGACAATACCTCATGGGTATAACTCTTGAGTGGCACTGTGAAGGCTCTGCCAAGACCAAGGTCCGCAATCTTGAGGCGACGGGTCTCTTTGTCCACCAGCAAGTTTTGCGGCTTCAAATCCCTACCAAAAAGGAAATCCCATACTCTATAGTCAAATAGGAATGAGAAATGCAAAGCTGGACAACTGCCACCCAACAAAGATAGCTGACAATTAAGCAGACCAAAAGAAAAAGGGCAGCAGATGACAGACCTGTGCATAACGCCATGGCTGTGACAATGTGCAAGGCCAGTGCATAGCTGGTACACAAAACTCTGCATTCACAGGAACATCATCAGATTGCCACATTCCTGGACCAGGAAATCACTGCAAGATGTTTCTCTGCAAAAAGAACACAAGAACAAGGTTCTCTGTTGTGAATTTTTTGCATAACACCTTTATGTTGGAGGCGCAAAGAGAATAGAGATGAGAGAACTACCTGAATAACTTTGGCTTCAAGAGGTGAGCCTGTACGACCTCGACCATGCAGGTCGATGTACTTCTTTAGGTCGGTATCCATGTACTCAAACACCAAATACAGCATAGGCTTGTCGTTCTTTTCCACGTGCTCCACACAGAGCAGCCTGAACCACAAGCAACATTGTTCACATTTCCCTCTCCACTTCTAGGGCACCAACAGACAAAACCAAAAGAATGGCACATTTGCTATAAACGCCACTGGAGAAGAGGAAGGAGAAAAATCAAGACCTGACGATGTAGATGCTGTGAGACAGCATCTGCAGCAATGAGACCTCACGCAGGGCTGTAGAGGGGACACCTTCCTCCTCCATCTCCAGCCGCGTCTTCTTCAATGCCACAAGCTGTCCCGTGCGCTTGTCCCGCGCCTTGTAGACCTTCATCATCAGAAACAGCCATGTGCATCATGAAACAACTATCCTGTATGTTCGAACACATAGAACAATACAAACTACGAGCAGAAGTTACGACATTGCGGAATAACGAAAATCGAAAAAACCGTCAGCATCCATTCACTAGAGCAATCTTCTATCAAATCACAACATTTCTACTCACAAACCTCACGATTTCTTCCGATTTCAAGAAAGACAAGATACGATACCAGGCCACACACCGGCCAAATGCACCATCCCCCTCAAACCCTTAGCCAACAACCTCCGCTCCATCTTTCTGAACCTTTCTGAAGATGCAGTAATAATCGACGAGCAAAACACCACACGGACTCTCACAACAGAAACTACTATAGCTCGCACACATTGAAATCAAGTTTCACTGTGGGGAAAATATGTATATACCTTGCCATAGGTTCCTTCACCAACTTTCTCCAGCTTCTCGTAGTTCTCCATTGCCGCTTACTGACTTGACTGATTAACTCTCTGCTCAGTTCTGCTAATACTCTTATAGCTTGTCCTCGATCTCCGTCGCTAGTTCTGCTCTGAGGCTCCGGATTGTTTCCTCCAGATCTGTGAGTCACAAGTTTATAACAATCCCATAGCGAGATAAAAGCAGGGAGGAAAAGAGAGGCAGAAAGAACGGCTAGTAGCGGGCGAGCGCGGGCGGGAGGATCTTAAATGGAGCGTGGGTGAGGGAAGCGTAGCCGCAGTGAAGACAGGAGGGGGCAAACGCCAGCGCAGCGTTACTTGGGGTTGCAACGGCTCTGCGTTTGAATTTGAACGACGCAACGGATGTGGTCACTGATGGTGGTTGTGGCATTGCACTTGTCAGCTGGATGTCTTTCATCCATCCATCCATCCAGCAACCGCCGTGCACATCCAAGCAGCGTCTTTCTTTTGTGTCGATTTTTTTTTTTTCCAAAAAACAAAATCTGTAAAATATTCCCATTATTTCAAAAACAAATCGCCCATATAATTTTTTTTTTTCTAATTCTAAAAACTCTCCATGTTTCTACTACACCTTTTGGTTCAAGACAAGTAGCCAGGATATAAAAGGATTTTAATAAATTTTCTACTTTCATAGCTGGTCTATAACCAAATGTGGCTAAATCTCCTTCTGGATGATCACCAAATGGTGAAAAGAAAAACACTTCATCCAAGACTGTAGGTAAACCCTAAATGTAATAATTAGGTTTTTTTTTTTCCCCCAATACTTTTAGAGTATTCCTGTTAGGGTTTTCATTTTCTCTCAATCTTGTGATAGGTAACGAAAATTGAGCTAAAATTGGGCGAAATGATTCTAGTGATGAGAGCTCTAATTCAAATGATGAAAACTTCACAAATTTTCTCATTTCTTCTAGACGTGTCGAGAGTGAGGATGAGAGGAGCACAATGTATGATGCATACATGGCATGTCCATCGAAGCTCAACAATATTTTCAAAAACAAGGTCATAGTCCCAACAATTGTTAGAAAATTATTTGAACTATTATGGTTTATTTGAACATCCATTGCTTTTCGCAAAAATACATGATAAGAGGGACATAGCTTTCTTGAATGTTCAAAATAGCCACAAGGTCCAATGCGATCACAACTTGTGTTCGTTTTGTATTGATTCAAACGCTTTGGCAACAAATCTTCTCCCACCAATATTTCAAAAATATCTAATGGGTGTGTTCATATGTATATTTACCAAGTGATTGTTTCATTGTTATCATTTAAGTCTTCTATTGTATTCTAACCTACTAATGAATGAATGAGTTGTGTTTGCCCCAAACATGCTTGGTAAAACCTAAAGTCATACATGCATATGTTTACTATCTTAGGGCAATAATAAATTTTATAACATAAAAAGCAACAACAATACAAACAAATTAATCAATTAAAAATTAATTTCATTATGATTTTTGTTATTGTATCTTCATCAAAGCCTTATTGAAGTTTTTTAAATAACATCAAATTAATTAAATACATTTATATTTCAAAAACGAGTTTTATATTAAAATTTTAATTTATTTTAAAATTGACATGTTTTATTTTAATCAATTTTGCATAATCTTTCAAATCAATTTTTTAAGAAACTCATTTTAATAGGATTTCAAGGAATTGAAGCTAATTATTTGTATGTTTATCAAACAAATATCACTTTAAAAATAAATCATATGAATTTGTTTTTTACATTTCATAATGATATGAAACCCCATGATACAAAAAAGCAAAGTGACAATTCAAAAAAATAAAATGATATAAAGGCATGATTAAATCAATTACCCAAAATTCATATTTTGAAAAGAAACCCAACAAGTATATGGGCAAACTTCAAAACAACCCATCAATTGGATGGGTGCATCCAAAATTTACACAGGCACATCCATTGGCTTGGGGCAATTAAAAAAAGAAGTCCTAAAATATGAGATAGATAACATATCAAGGTTTTCTAATGTTATTGATGTAGTTGATGGAACTACAATTGTCTTGGTTTATTGACCCACAAAGCATAGTGAAGATTACCACATGAAAAAGACGTGTTACAAAATTTCTATCATGTTTATCACTAATCACAAAAGAAATATTATCCTTTCCAAGGTCAACACATGATAGTTGAGTCTTCATCAATTCAAAATTTTGGTTGAATACATAGTCTTTTTTCCAAGGTGAAGAATATTTATTTACTGACTTGGTCTATCTAGTATTTACAATTTGCATAGCTACTTACAAAACACCTACAACTTCTAGACCTACCAACATTGCCTTTAACACACATTTGGCTTCAATTTGTGTAAAAGTTGAAGATGGTGTAGGAAGCACTAATGGCCAACTTGTGTCAAAGTTTATGAAGATTAAAAGACCCAAATTAAACAAATAAAAGATCACACAAAAGTTGTGTTCTGAGTACGATCTTGTGATGTTCTACACAACCTATTGGTACAAGATTATTATGTTGATGACTTGAATGACAATGATAACATGATCAATGATGATAGTGGACCACATCAACAAACAATTCACTACAAAGGGGCAAATAAAAAGGAAATTATACTAAAAGTAAGGTGTTCGCATATCGTTCAAGCTTGTCCTAATATTGATTACATTTCAACTAGTCCCAACATATGGATGAACAAGAATATAAGAATTTGGGGTATTTGCAAGTTGAGGCAACATGACAAACATGATAGATGTAGAAAATGAGGCATTATGTGATATAATTGAATCCCAATTCAACAAGCTTGAAATCATCAAATCATTGGTTTCAATTTGAAGTTGTAGCAAAACATTGATGCATGAAGAATGGATTGTATGAAGGAAAAGGAAAATAATAAATCCTTTAGAAAAACTTAGAATTCTCATTTGTTCCCTCATTATGAATGATATCCATATGAAAATTGTCAATTACAAATATCACTTAAAGTTGTGAGTAGTGTCAAAACATAATTATATTTGACCATTTTTGCTCGATTATTGTGAAGTATTACAATACTTTAACTTTGATAAGAAAAGCCATTGAAATGTTCATGGTTCCCACTTGTTGAATTTGCTTTGAAACATGTTAACTCCAATTGGAGTCAAAAGTTGCAAGTTTCCACCTCTTTCATTTGGAGAACAATTTCCTTTTTTTATAAATCAAGTTTCTTGTTAATATGCAATTCAATTATTATTATTACGATGCATTCCAAAGTTCCAACCTTTTATTTGTCACAACACAATTATGTTGACTAATAGCAACCAATATGTGCATAATAATAAAATTCAAAAAATGTACACCAAACATATAATAATAGACTTTTGAAATGGAATCATGAATTGTGATTTCAAATATCCATGAAAATTCAAAAATCATTTATTTTGGCTTTCATGAATGAATAAATAAATAAAAGCCAACAAATAGTTATGGATTTTTTAATGACCATATTTGGGTTTGTTATTTACATTTTTTTCTATTTTAATCATTTTTTTTGGATTGATGTTTTCTTTCCTAACACATATGTTAAAAAAATTGTTGGGTTCTTGTTCATTGAAATTTTGTTAGTTCATTAATCATTACATAATTCAAATTTAACATTCAATTTAAAGGGATTTTTCCAATTTTAATTTTAAAACGTGAACTTTTGGGAATGTTGCATTTGTTGGAAATGAACCCTAACTTGCAACTAGTTTATGTGCATAGCCATCTCCCAAACTTTGCACTTTTTCTTATTATTTGATATTGATAGTTCTACAAATGAATGTTAATACCCAAAGTATATTTTTTTAATAATGAAAATAACAAGAAAGATTACACACCAAACAACCCCATTTAGTTTCTATGAACATTTGAACACCAGTAAATCAAGTCAATTTACATTCAATTTTTTTTCCCTTTAGCAAAAACAATATGAAAGTATCACACAACCAACACCACATGGATCCATAACAACATAATAATAAAAAAGTTTTGTGCAATAGTTTCAAACATTGCACAACATCAACAATAATGAGGAAGTCATGAAAGGAAGAGATAAAATTAGATGGCACACAACACACCTTTTTTGTGCAAACTTACATCCAACTCCATACGAGTCAAGTTCTTTCACATGTTCACCACAAATGATCAACCTCACCACAATCACACACGAAACACAACTTGAAGACCATTCCTTATACAAAACCATAATTATGTGGATATGAAGATAAATGAAATGGATATGAAAAAAAATGAAACTACTAAACATGATGGGGTGAGCAAGGTTCTCCCAAAAATCAGAGTTAGCAACCTTTTTTTAATTACCACCATATTACCAAAATGATTTGAAATTTAAATTCATTGTCACCTTTTCATTCTCCCATGCAATGGAAGATGGCTTGAATAATGATTTGTAAAAAAATTGATGCATACAAAATTTGATAATTGTAAAAGCACAAGATTTGACAACCAAATTACTAGTAAAAAAGGTTGCCAAATAAAGAAAGGAATTTTTTTTAAAAAGCACATGGAAGTAGGATCGGTCTTCTATTTAACTATTATCATGTAATAATTATTATTCTATATAGCAGTTATTATCATGTTGCAACTATTGTCATCTATAGACTTGAAGGAAGAACCAAAACACATGTAAACCTTTTATAGTTGTCGCCTACTATTTGCAACACCTACAAACCTTGGGTAGAGATGTTGTTTACCATTTGTAACACCTAAAGACCCTATAGTGATGTTGTCTATTGTCGATAACCCCTTGTAGACCTTTTGGCGAAATTGCCTATTGTCTACAACAAAGTCTTACCCTCAACCAAACCTAAAAATAGGAGATTACCTCCCTACCACCATTTTCCAACGGAAACTACCTTCCTACCACATTTAATACATAAACTATTTTAGAATACAAAACAAAGAACATATAGTAGATACATTCTTTATAAAATAAAAGAATAATAAGTACCAAAAGTAGCAAATTTTATATAAATTAATGGAGTTACTCCCCCCCTTTCCTCTAGTACTCCAATTATTAGAGTCTTACTTTCCTCATCCATTTTCCATTGCAAGAAATACACACATTCCACTTTCATATTCTCCCCTTCTCTAATGGCACATTTTATTCTTAAGAAGAAGAGATAGATTATACCAATGCAAAATGGAGTACAATAGAATGATCCATAATTCCCTTCTATGATCCTCTTAATCCATGTTCTCCCATACTTCACAAGGTCCACATGCCTTCCATGAAAATACGCCATCCTTATCTTAATCCTTCCTAGAAATACCTAAATGATTGGTGAATTACCACCAACCATTCATCTAATTAACCCCATTAACTTCATCCTTTAGTAAAAGATGGTAAGTTATTATCACTAGTAACCTTCTAATTATGAGGATGCTCATAGCACTAATTAGCCTAGGAATTTATACCTTTAACAATAATGTTTTAAACCAAATAAAAATGGGTAAAATGAAAGAGACATTCCAAAACATCAATGTTGATTCAAAAAAAGACCTTCATGAGGTTGTTTCATGGATAAACACCAATTTCACAAGTAATCACTTTAGATCAACCACATGTACACCCACTAAGACTAGTGTTGATCTTCATTTATATCTCATTAGCATACACTTTGTAAAAATAAACATAGGTTTGATGTGTTCATTATTGCAAAACTAGAAAATCACCCAAAACAATCATCAATGAACCCACAATACTATTCACTTAACAAGAGAATTTCTTTCCATAATAGAAAATCTATAGTGGTGTTAAGGATAAGAACAATAACTTGATATATTTTTTAGCATGCTAATTAACTCCTTAACAAAAAGCTAATTGAAATTATCCATCGATCATTCATTTTAAAGACAATGCATTCATTCAACACTTCCAGTCATTGCAAATTTTCTAATGATCAAAGAATGAGCAATGGAAAATTTTAAACTTTCAATTCATTGATTATTAGTAAACCATGAAAAAAACTAAAAATAGTTAAATTTGTTTACAAAAAGAATTTTGGTGAAAATTTTGGCAATTTGGTTATTGGTTCCAATGAATATGAGTTAAACAAGGTGATGAAGTTGAAAACCTTGAATCATGTGGTAATGTATGTCATTTTATGTCAATGTGTTTGGTGCAATGAGAATATTATGGATTTGAAACAAGTCGGTTATTGAGTTCTAAATAAAAGTGGGAGTGATTTTTGGAAACCCGATTTCTTATAAAAGTATTCCTAGCCACACAACTTCTTTCCATGTGAATGATGTAGTAATGTATAATTTATGCTTCAATTGTGGATCTAGCCACACATGTTTGTTTATAGTTGAATGGACTTCAACTATGTGGTGCATCATTTAAAAACACAATTTACATCCATTGTGTGATTTTCCATCATCCAAGTCATTTACAAAATCTTGGTACAACATAGGCCACCAAAATGTTATGTTTATTTCTAGTAGAGTAATGAAACTTGAACTAAGATATGTTTTGTAAGTACTTCATAATTTTTTTAACCTTGTAATGCACATGCTTTGGCACAATATTTTGCAACTCACCCCTGAGCAAATGCAATCTCAAAATGACTTCCTTTTCAAAAGTCTATCATAAAAGGATTTCATTATCTATTCTATAATAAGCACATTGTCCCAAGTTAGTAATGATGGTGCATCGCTAGGTGTGTCTAAACTTAATCATAATAAACAATTGTCTAAATTATTAATATTATCTTTTAAATCATTCAACTTATTCTTTATAATGAAAATAATTTTAAGGTGCAATCACACTATAAGGAGCCAACAATCCCTCTGAAGTGAATCTTTAAAAACCAATGGATTAAATAATCAAGTTGACATGGTAAAAATTATTGGTTACTCAAGGGAAATATTTTTGATTTCATGATTTATAAGTTGAAATATAAATTTTAAATAAATTTTGACCTAAAAAAATGACATTATTAGGTTAAGGTTTGTCTTGAAATTTTCCCCAAAAAAATCATTTTCAAAAAAAATTAAGAATCCTTTAAATAGGAAAATCATTAGTTTACATTATTTTGAAAGTGTTTTATGTTTTTTTTAAATTCATTAAATTGATTTCAAAGTTATCCATATGTTTAGATAATATATATAATAGTGTAACATGTGCCATTGGCCCAAGCGTGAACACATTGAAGGCTCACCCAAATTTTGCAATTTGTTTGAATTTCCAACAACAAAATCCACTAAAAAATCAATATGTTCCACACCTTAACTCTAAAAATTGTGAAATAAAATTTATTAAATTTGACTTGCCAAAGGCTTTCCAATAACATTAAAAATGCACTCAAATTCCAATACAATTTTTAGTTTTGATTTTCTTTAATTTTAATTGAAAAAAAGCTTCAATAATGAATAGTTTTCACATTATAGCTCCAAATGGTCTCAAACCAAATCAATGCACTCTGATTCATCAAAAGATATTCAAAGATACCAAGAGTGTGACATGAAGCACTATGGTTTGGGAAATTTCATTGTGACAAAACAAAACAACACAAATTACCTTGTTTCATAGATAGATGATTGATGTTGTATACATAAATCCAAAAGTATCAATACCAACTTAAGTTACCACTTTAAAACATGAGATATTAAACATAGATGACTAATGTTGTATAGATAAATCCAAAAATGTCAACACCAACTTAAGTTACCACCTTAAAACATGAGATATTAAACAACAGTTGAATTTTTTTTAATACATTATAACATGTTTGGACCCATTGATATCCATGGAAAATATCATCATTCATTTATCATTTGATTATGTATCATGTTTAGAGTTTGTCACATATTAATGATTATACAAAAATTGATGAGTTATTTTATATGCATTTTATCAATAGTTTGTAATTTGCAATTTGCAACTTGTTTATCACATTTTTGTAATGTAACTTCATATATTGTTAGTTTTAATATCTTTGTCCCGTCCACAATTGACTTTGTAAGTTTTGGCTTAGAGGATTAACTACATGGAATTTCCCTAGATTAAATTATCTCCATTGAACTTCTCTACTTGAGTAGTCTCATTTTCCTCATCCTTGGTAATCATCTTGATTTATCTCATTTTAAAATTTTCAACCACAAGAAAATTACACCATGTTTTTGGAATTTGAAAATAACAAATATTAATGAAGCTGTCAATAATAAAAGAATTGAGCACTTTTGAAAAACTCTATATTAACATTGGTGAGAATCCTACTATGGCTAGTAAATAAAATTTTAAATCAAAGCTAAATTGCATGGTCAACTTTAACACTGTTTCGAAAATTTAAAAAAAGATAAAAATACTAGTCAACTAATATTATATCAATTTCAAGTAAGAACCTACATTCTTTTCAATGGATTTCTTGAGCCACTATGTGGGCTTGGATAACCTATGGACAATAGACATTGTTGATTTTTTATATTCATCATTAAGGGTCAAAATTAAACTTGTCACAACCTTGGCCTCAAGCTTGCAACCAATGTTAAGGCAAAACAAGGGAAACATGTTGAAAAGAGTCCAAGGTGTGCCAAGGCTCCAAACACAATCCCAAGTGGTCCAAAGAAAATAAAAATAACCAA
>Ga0209611_10012560_pt1 | contig 11873 bp, 7 predicted proteins | sample S1TSphgellanicum_3_FD_187693 | JGI IMG/M metagenome (GOLD analysis project Ga0209611, IMG submission 187693) | Host-associated microbial communities from peat moss isolated from Minnesota, USA - S1T2_Fc - Sphagnum magellanicum MG (SPAdes) (version 2) | ecosystem: Host-associated > Plants > Peat...
TATAAGAAACAGGACACCAAACCCCATCCGGGTATCTAAGTCGACAACCGTGGCCATCAAAATAAAATACCCGGTTCAGCACACATATACCACGGGTATCATAAAATCAAATACCCGGTTACTTACACATTAGCACGGTTCTCATTTTTTTGAAAAAGTCAAATAACCGCCTCAAAACCTGGGGGGGTCGTTTCCGGTTCTTTCATGAAACCCGGCGATTCTTTGAACTTTTTGAAACTGGAACTGATGGTTCCTTGAGTCTGAAATTTAATTTAATTTTTTCAAATACCCAGTGGTTCTTTGATTCTGAAAATTTCCAAGCACCTGAAACTGCAATACTCAGAACCGGAGGGTATTAGGAAAATCCAAAACCCACCCACCCCCCCCAACCCCCAACCAGTGTGCATGGTCACAATAAAAACCAACCCACTTCTTCAACAAGTCAAGTGTAACAACCAATTGTGTAGTTTTGTGTGTTTTAGAAATGGTAAACTAAGTTAATGTTGAAAATGTGTGATTTGTGTGAGTGAATCTTCAAGAATGTTTGAAATCATGACATCATATCACTATGATAACGAGTTTGGAAACGAGTGTAAAGTGATAGGTAAAGCCTTAGGGTGATGGCATTGTCATTAAGAAGAATAAGGGCCCATGCAAGGTGGAGGGAGCCAAGCACGGCTCAAATCCAATCAGTAATGCCCATCGCTCAAGGGTTTTAACATGTGTAAAGATCATGGCTATGAATGAATGCGGCAAGAAGAATCGAACCTGTGGGCTTTTATGATTTTTGTAAAGCTTGCCTGTTCTAGCATAAGTTCAGGCCCATCCTCACCTGATAAGAACAGTTGCTGCTCCTGCTGCTGATGATTGCAGTTGTCAGGATGGAGATCTCCACACGACTGATTATTGTTGTTAACCCCTCCATTTCCAATTGTTTCCATTGTTTCTTGAGCTCCTGGACATGCAGGCTGTTTCTCTTGAAGTTTGAAAGAAGATGGTGGTGGTGAGGCCGTAGCATCCAATTGCTTTGAAACCCTTTCCTCTGAGCATCCATTTTGTAGCAGCTCACCCCATGATTCTTCATCATGTTCACTTTCTGATGGAGCTTTGACACTTTTGCATGGGAATCGAGCACGCATGCACATAAATGCTGAGCTGCAACAGCACCTCCGCCCCCGCCCCAATTCACACAGTTCAAAGCACTGTCTCTCAATGCATCCTTAATACAACTTTGTGTCCCTCTGAGCCAGCAGAAGAAGCCATTTTATACAGTCAGTCCCACATCAAAGAATCATCAAGCTCTATCCCACATCAAAAGAACATCAACAATCTATGGTGGAAAGTTAAGTGCTAATACTACAAGTTTACCTTGAAAGAACATCACTGACATTTTGTGTCAGAAATGCTCCTACCACCGAATCCACAACAGAGCCTTTCCATCGAGAAAAGCTCCTATCACCTGCAAGGATCATGTCACTTTGGACAGTCAGTCCAAAGACAACGTAAGAGCTTTAGATACTCCATGTGTGCAGTAGTCCCTCACCCAAACTATAACTTTTGCATGGAAATACATTGCAACACAGATTAACTTCTGTCAAGAGTTTGCTGCAAGTTCAGGTTTCAAGATCCAAGCTTGTGATTCCGAAACCTCAGCAACTTACAACATGAAATTCACTCTCTCAGATTACTGGTAGAAGATTTCATCTGAAGTGGAAAAGTTTTTTTTTACCTTGCACCAAGTGCATGCGGCAGATGAAGGTTTCAGCTTGAGCTTTCATGGTATGTCGCTCTTGTTCCCATTTCAGCTCCTTGTTGGTGTCTGAAGATGTCTCATCATTTTCAAAATGATTCCTGCTTGGACCACCACCCATCATCAACAGGTTCCAGACTCGCATCGTTTCTGAGTCAAGGACCACTTTGGGCCTTGGCTTCCTTTTCCGGATTGGAAGGAAGGGACCATTATAACAAACTAGTTGACCTGTGGCCTGATTGGATGCATATCGAACTGTTTGGAGACTTCCCACATGTTGCTCATGTGGTTCACTGCATCTCTTGGCCATTGTCTGTGGTCCTACGATGTGAGGCCACATGCTCATCATCACCTGCACCAGCTGAAGCATGTGCAAAGAAGAAGAAGAACTGGAACTCTTCTGCTGAGATTGCACATCTGATGACAGGGGTTGAAAGATGTGTTGCCACAGGGTGGAAAACCCCTCTTTCTCACACTCAGGAAGATGCTGGAGAACATGCAGGTGCAATAGAGCAAGTGTGCAGGGCAACAAGGAATTCAATCCAGGGAATGCTACTGAAGCTGTGAGATGGAGAATCCACCGCACAGCATCTGTCATCTGAAACAAGATGGACTTTGGAGCAAGCAGCTCTCGAAGGTTGAGTCTGTCAATGCTTGAAGTCATCCTTGGGAGGAGGCAGCTCATTTCCATTGTCTCACATGGCTGCTGCTGCTGCTTGAATCTCAGGGATGTCATGGAAGATTGAACTTGTGTGTTGTCATCAACATGATGATCTCTGCCAGGTCCTTCTTCTGTCTGCCATTCTGGCTGTTGGAAGATGACATCAGACCAACAGCTGTCTTGTCTGCCACTGCTGCTGGTTATCAATGGGCTGGAACACCCAGCAGCAAATGAGCTTCTTTCTGCAACCATCCTTTGTGGTACTGATTCCGACAAGAGAAAGCTTGCAGTAGAGCTTTCATGATGTGGAGACTGCAATTGGGTCACATTTGCTGCCTCCTGAAACAGACACCCACTTCCTCTGGTGCTTGTTTCTGGTTGCAGAAGGAAGTTGTCTGGAAAAGAATGGTGTTTACAGTGCAGAAAGTTGGAATTTGGCTCACTCTTTTCTCCCATGTCCTCCTGCTCTTGGAACAATGGATCTGCACAACCAAACGCGCTACGATAATACCTGCTCTCTGATGAGGGTTCCAAGTTGACCTGTAGCATGTGTGGTCTCCTCAGAGCACCTTGAGAATGCAAAGGATTGCACACATGTGATCTCCTCAGTGCATCTTGAGACTGCAAGGGATTCTCAAACTCATACATTGACCCAGAGCTGAACAAGTTTTGATTCATGAACATATCACCTCCTGAAGGCCAACAACAACACTGATCGATGTCGGATTGCAACAATAGAGTATGTGAGTTGTATGAATCTGTTTGTCTGGCCACCCTTGTTCCTGTCTCTTCTGAGCAGCTTGCAAATTGATGGTTCATGAATGACTTACTCTTATTTGCAGCAATTGAGTGTTGCTGCAGAAAGTTGGACACTTGTCCTACTGAAGAAACTGCTTCTTCATGTACATAGTCTTTCATAGAAGATGTGACCGCAGCTAGTGAGCCAACAGCCTCCTGAAGGTCCATCAAAGACATTTTGTCCAAATCCAGTAGACTTCCAAACAACGATTGCTGCTTCAAAGCAGATGACGATGACAAATCACTGAGTAGTACTACCTTGGAGTCATGATTTTCACAAGACAAGTTTTCCATGCACCAAGACTTTCCTCCCGCTGCAGATCCCCACCCACCAGCACTGTCACAGAATGTTGTTGTATATTTCCTCTTCTTCACACCTGCACTGTTAGTCACAGTTGAAGTTTCGGCCCCAGATCCTCTTCCATAGCTAAATCTCTAAAACAACCTCTCTAGGTCTTCATGTTCCAAATCAAGACTTACAACTCTCCCCAACAACAGCAACAATTATTTCTTTCCTAGATTAAATCTTGTGCAAAAACATCTTGCAATAACATACTTGAATAATCACACCAGAGTTCATTGACACTACAAGCATCGAAAGATTGTCGAGCATCAGAAAGAAGAGCTCAAGTTGCAACTTCCAAAACATGGAACACAATGTGAGAGTGAATTGCAGAGTTGGTATCATACATAGCTCACCAGCTCCATCTTTGGAAGTTGAGATAGTTGTTCTTTTGAATCCTGTATTTCTTCCACATGTAAATTTCTTCTTCTTGGGTTGACAGTCCATTCCGTGAGGTTGTCTATGGCAACAATGCAGCTTATCCTTTGCGACTTTTGGTGTGTATTTCTTCCTGACTTTCACATTGGAAATTGTTGCTTGCTGCTGCTGCTGCTGCCGCACATCAGAGACTTCATTGACATTGAATGCATAGACTTCCTCCCCTTGACTTTCAAGGAGAGGGCAATCATCAGCTCTGCCATTGAACAGTGCACCCACTACGTCTACTTGTCCATCTTGATTCACATGACCTGCAACATGCCAGAAACAGAAAACTCCACAATTGCAAAAAAAATAAAAATTCACACAAAGATTTGTTAACAATTGAAGGGCTGTGCAGCAGGCTCAGGGAGGGACATGGTTGCTCTTCTAGTTACAGACTATGGCCAGGATGCCTTTGATGTAAGATTGTTACAGTAGACAAGAGATTTTACCATGTGTTGTTCCTCTTTGGTGATGAGGAAGAAGACCACCCAGAGTCTGTGCGGGGATGGAATCTCCATGTGAAGGTGCCAAATGGGTTGAAGGAAAACCACCTCGTCCAGTTGAGATCTGCCTTGAGTTCAGACTCATAGAAGCTGCTGTATTGGAGAAAGTGTTTTGCATTCCCAGTGTGTTCTTGACACTCAACTGTTGAGAACTTGAGAAGTTTTCAATGTTGTAGAAATTTTCAGCTGGTGGTAGAAGGCAGCTTGAACCTTGCACATGATTTCTGCAGTTTGCATGGTAAAGCTGAGGAGGAGGAGATGTCATTGCAGTTGACAACCCTGGATTGAAGCTTCTTGGGACATTGAACAAGCTGGTTGAAACATCAGAACCCACAACACCAGTTGATTGCATATCTCTCAGAAAAGGAGGTTCCATCAAGCCGGCTTGCACTTGGGTCCAACTCTCAGCCAACCCATTTGATCTTTTACTTATGTGATCTGGGTCTCTGATTAGTGAAGCAAGTCTTGCAATACAATTAGCTGGAACCCATTCTATGAAAAAGTTGCTCTGGCCCGCATTCAACCCATGACCATTTCCAAGAACATCAGATTCATCCTCATAATTATTGCTATAAAAGTTGCTTGCCATGGAAGAAGGGATTTGATGCAAACCAGCAGCAGTGCTCCATTGACCAGCAGCAGCTTGTAAGCTCTCCATATGGTCCTGAGGGACAAGGTGCAGCACATCCACAGGAGAATCAGCTTTGCCCCTGGAAGCATAGCTGCTCTCTGAGTCCTTCACATAGAAGATGTTCTCATGCCCTTTATCTGTTGTTGGATTCAAAGGTGCATGAGTGCTTCTGTTGCAATACAGATTGCTAGCTGTGGAGAGAGTGGAAGGCTCCAAAAACTCTTGCAAAGTCCCTGTGCATCAAGAAGCACACACATGAACCAATTGGGCATGCCATTCTGAATACAACATATAAACAAACGTATGGGGTGACATGGACTGATTCTTCATACCATTAGCCAAGGATGTAGGATGAGACTGAGCTTCAGATACAAGCTCTTGAGGGAGGTCAATGTGGCACATGGAGTTTTGAGATGTCCTCTGTCGCTTCTGGGACTTCTCGGGAGTTGGAGGGGCAATTAGCAAGTCTGAGCCATGCAACAGACATGCTGTGCTGGGCTGTTTCATCTTGCCACTGGATTGTATCACCATCTCGCTTGAATTTCTCTCTTTGGCTACTGACTGCTTCAAAATGTCTGAAGCAGATTCCTGCAATGTAGAAGCTTGCATGACCATAGCCTGTTGCACATGCAGCTCCTTTTTGTTGCAATTCACTCCTGCAAGACAAAAAACTGTCAAACAAATCAGATCTGCAACTTTACAAAACCAAGAATCCATTCAACTAAATGGATCACATTGTCAAGATAATCAAATACTTGAGAAGATGATTGGAAGAAGCTGGTCCAAGAACAGAAGACTCTCACCTGTACCACTACTGCATGGTGCTTTTGATGGATGTAGTACTGAATCCAGCTTGCTTTTGCGATGCTTTTTGTAAGGTTTCATGAGCGTTGATGATCCCTGAGCAAGCTCCCCTTGTTGGTTTTTGTGAGGTAACTTCATGAGCTGGGACCTTCTTGATGATCCCCCAGCAAGCTCCCCAAGAGTGTGAAGAAGTACTGCAATGTGGGTGTTTGGATGAGACCCAGCTGGAGTACAAGAAACCACAGCTCTGATCCCTCTGCTTCGGTTCACCTTCTTCCTACAACTCCATGCTGGAATCTCATGAAGACTACAACTCTGCAGCTGGCTTTCATGTTCACCTAGCTGTTGCAGATCTGTGGGATGAAGCTGAAGCTCCTTCACACCTGCTGAATCAGTAGACTTGTGTACTATCATCCTAGAGCAATTGTGAGCTGTGGGTGGTATTGTTGTTTTGGTCATTTTCTTCCTTGTCAGGATGAGCCATGGATTTGGAGCTGCAGATTTCTTTTGGAACTTCTCAACTACAGGAGTTGCTGCAGTCATGCTATGGTTTATTGCTGCTAATTTACTGAGACAATCCAATGTCTTGTGCCGGAGTTTTGGTCTACCCCTTCTTCTTCTTCTCCTTCCACCTGCAAATGGTGGCAAAGTTGAGGCTTGATCAAACTCCTTTGTTTTTGTATGAACACTTGAAGCAGCAGCTGGAAGTGAATTCTTCAGCAGCTCTGGACATAAGACTGGCTTGCAGATTGTCCATTTCTGTGCTTGTAACATCCCGATCCGCTGGAACCCAAGATCACAAGTTCAGTTTCAGAATCACCCAAGTACCTTATCTAAGCAAAAGCAATTAAGCAAACCACAGTGATTCACCTAGACACACAGCTCTACATCATCTACTAAACACAACAAACTATCTTCAAGGGAAAAATGGATCAGCCTTGAAAATGCTAGCAGATGGAGTTCCAACAGAGAAACATGATGATCAGTTTTGAAAGTAACTTTTGTCAACAAGATGAGACAAAGTTTGTACAGAAAAAAAAAGGATGAGATTGATCTTCAGAAGAACATATCCAGTAGTTGAAGCCTAGCTCCCAAAGTCAAGAAAGAGAACTACTACAAGAGAATGTGGTTTTTCTCACACAAAAAAGCCACGTGACTCATGATGACATACATGTGTGAGGTAAACTTTGTGGTTTCATCTGTTACAATGTTATACAATATGTGGTGTTCATTGTGGCATATGTTACATTAAAATGGCAATTTGACCTTCAAAGAAAGGATGCGAGGATGTCGAGTGCCACTTCTCGAGCCTCGACAACAGATGGGAACAAGATTAGTATGCTTGCAGCAGGTAGAGTGCAGGAGCTGCTGCAGCTGCACCAGATCAGGCAACTGGACCAAAGGTTCTTGAAGGATCTTCTTCTTGTTTTTCATTGGAAATCTGTTACTTCACATCTTGTATGTATACATTTCAGCAATTGAATCTGAATCTGGCCAAACCCATCTTCTTTCTTTCTTGTCTCCCTTTGCAGCTGCTGCCATAATACTTCACCCTACTATCATCCTCAGCAAACAACCCAAATGATGCCATTCCACCAATGCCATTGGCCGAGTGTAGCCTATGCCATTGGATGAGTGTAGCCTATGCCGTCGGCCCAAGTGTGAACACATTCATGGCTCTCAACGCATTTTTCCTTTGAAACCCAATTTTTGTAATTTGTTTGAATTTTCCAGCAACAAAAAACCACTCAAAAATCAATGTCTTCCAAACCTTTCAATAGCTCTGAAAATTACAAAATCAACTTTATTAAATCTAAGTTGCTAAGCAATGGCTTTCCAACAACACCAAATTTAATGCTTTCAAATTCCAATACAATTTTCAGTTTCGATTTTATTTAATTTTCATTGAAAAAATGGTTTCAATAATCAACAACTTCCACACCATAGCTCTAAACATTCTCAAACCAAGTCGGTGCACCCCTATTCATATGCCACCATGGGTACTAGAGGGAAGGTACTACAATAACGAGGGGTGTGCGACACCATGGCCTTGCCATTTACATTAAAAAGGTATCTTAATGCAAAAGAAGACTTATAGAAGCTAAAATATTTCACCATGCAAAAAATATAATCTTCAAAAAATCCTCTAAGAAAAACCAAAAATTTTCAAGATATCATAACACTATAACTAATCTCAAGTTTCAACACAACCCAAAATATCATCTTCCAAAATCCTCATATAAAAATAGACCTATTATTATTACCTAGGGGCCAAAATCCCTTAAGCTACTACACTCTATAATGAATCTAGATGCAATATCCTTGCCTTGCCTTAGTAGGCAAGGCCAACAAACTTGTGTTACCGAACATAGGATTGATCATTCTTGTCATAAATGTCACCAAAATTCATTGCTCCCTATCTCACCTCTAAAAGAATAAAAGTGAAAGTGGCATGCAAGTGTTGCTTACAATTGTGATAAAATAAATTATGGGAGTCAAGTTGTGGGCTCCAATGCCTTGTGGTTTTGCAAGCCCTGAAGATTCATGCAATTGCATAATGCCATATTAATATCAACTTATTATTGTATGGACAACACTAATTTACAAATATTGAAATAAAATACCAAAAATCTTGTTACAAGAATCACAACTTTATTCACATCATGAAATAATATATATATATGTCCAAATCCATAAATAACATTAATTTGATATGAACATGTGTTATAATCATCATTTGGATTGTGTGAGATTTGTGCTTTCATATGAATGAATCAATTAGACTAATTTGTGGTCAAATATATGATTATTTTTTTCTTTTCTTAAAATTCCACTTTCAAAGAAAGTTGTAATCTCATTGTTCCACCGCAACACATACAACTATAGATATTTGCAATCAAAATAGAAATGTGTACCATAGTTGGACCCTTGTTCACCAATTTGATTGATTTTTGTCAAAATAATCAAATTTCACATCCAACTTTGTATATAGAAATATTCAACTTTTTGGCCTTTATTCACCTTTTGTGCGATGTTCAACAACTTGGCCAATAGTTTTACCATTAGCTTAATTCAATTTTAAAGTTCCGTGTAGAAAGATCCATTTTCAAACCCAAAAACTTCAACTCCATTTCAACTTTGCAATGTTTTCAAATTTTGCTTGAAATAATGTTTCAAGCCATCTCATCATTTTTGGACATGCACAAACATCATCAAGTACACATGCATGCAAGGAAACCAATTGCAAAATTGGTTTTCTTTGCAACTTGGGGATAATTATGTATTGTATAATCATGCATGCATTAGAAAGGCAAACATCATCATGATTGAGATTGAAAGATCCAAAAGTGAATTTGGTTATTTTCATATGGCATGTTGGAAAGAACGAATAATAAATTTAAGGGATGAGAACCAAAAGATTTTTTTTTAGAAAGTTGAAATTAAAGTGATGTAAAAATGAGAACATGGTTGAAGATGAAAGATTTTGATGTTCTAAAATTTAGATCAAGAAACACATAATGCAAAATAATACATGTAAGCTCTTTGTCGTATTTGATTTCATGTCAATTAAGTCCTATGATGATGAAGGATATATCTCCCAATTTGCAAACGTGGATTTGTATGTTTGTAAACTAATCTATATTTCAAAAGGAATGTGATGCCAAAAGTGAGAAAAAATGATTTACAAGGAGAAAATTGACATGTTTTCAAAACAACAAAAAGGGTAATGATTGTATTTGTTTATGTGGAATTTCATGAAGAGAGTTCAATTAATATTGATTTACAATTAAAGATTTCATCAATTCAAAACCAATATGCCAATATTTCATAGACAATGGTAAATACTTACAAAAGTACCTGAAACTTAAATCAAACACTATAAGTTGTAACAATTCAATATATCACAAGCTAATTAACAATGAATGATTAATTCTTTGATTTTTTTTTACCAAATTCACCTTTATATCATGAAATTTTTGTAAACAAGGAATAGATTTCTTTCATTGGAAAAAATGAAACAAATGTTTATGATTTGATGTCATTAGGTGCAAGTTGATGCCCTCCAACCTCTTAGCAAGAAGAACTTCTTGAACAACCATGGATAAATAATTAAAATAAATGAAAATGATAAATACCATGTAATTTAAGATGAGCATAACATTATCTTGTTGCAAAAATAGTTGTTTCATGTTGACCAATTGGATGAGTGTCAAACTTGCCTTTAGTTTTGATCGACCTCCACACATTCCTTTGCATGCACAAGTGATATAAAGTTGATAGCAAAAACATTTCAAAGAGAAATAGTTTCAAACAACACAATGACTAAAGATGCAACTTGAAGATATTGTATGCATATTGTAGCAAGAAGAGCTCAAATTAGAAGAAACAAATAAGGGTTGATTGTTCTTGATACAATGAAGCAAAGAGGAAAATGATGGAAGGAAGTGTAGCATCAAGGGTTGGAGGCCTCTTTCTTGGAGCTATTGTGGGTATCTTGGCAACAACCTAGGTTGATCACTTAGTACATGTGAATAAGCCACAATATATATATATATATATATATGGTGTGCAACAATATTGCACATGGCATTGCATATTTGTTGGACATCATATTTATGTAGATTTTATTCTATCACTTGATCTTTTTGGTCTTTCATGCCATCATAATGACTTCCACAAGTGAGCATTCCATTTGCAAAATGCCCTTGCATGTATGGCATGCTACCTACAAATATATATATGGAATTGCATTTCAATATAGTTAGGAGTAATGCCCTAGCAATGTACTACATGTTTTAAGCTTCACCTTTGGTTTCACCTCCATTCACCCAATATGTCTAGTGTTTAGTTGCTAAGGGATTATCCTACCAAAAAAAAAAAAACCCCCCCAATGGATGTCTTGTAATCCATTGTTCAAGCATTAGGTAGACTTATCAAAGGAACCCTAAACGGTGTTGAGAATATAATGTCCTTGGGACTTGATCCATCCCATTCTTTTTTTTTTTACCTTCATGTTGTTAGAATTCATATTTTCTTCCATCACAAAATGTACCTTTATATATGCATATTTTTGTCATGTAGGTATTTTGTAAATTGGTATCAATGTAAAATATCATGATATTTTTATATCATTATGGTAATAATTAGATTATTTTTTAATAATTTTTGATTTTTTTCAAAATCAATTGTTCACAATGTTGAACATTCTAAAGATTTGTTTGACATTATTATTGAGTACCTACCCTAAAAGCTTGGTGGTGTGGTGTGCTCATGTAGTGCAAAATTACTTGGCATTTTTTCCCCACCTCAATTGTAAAAATTTCAGGATATTTTTATTTTTATAGCCAAAGTGACAAAATGGAAAAAAAATAAAAATAAATCATCAAAAATATGCTAGAATGTTAAAGATAATAAATATGTATTGGACATGTATATGGCAACCAACTTTTTTAAAATGTTGAATCAATTACAATGAAAATATAGTCACATATACCTATGTTAAAGCATACACATTGGGATTTAAGTTTGTTTTGTAGACTAATGTTTCATTATATTTTATTGCTTATACACAATGTCAATTTTTTGGGTGAAATTTCACCACTTGGTGACAAAAAGGGCCTAAAAAGACTTTTTTTTTAAAATTGAGGGAAAAAATGATCATAATTCTCATATTTCAAGTTAGAATTTTCTCAAGTCATCACATTTAGATATTGGCTTTAACTTGTCACCAAAACATGATGGGATTCCTAAAATTTTCAACTGAGGGCTCTAATATGTAGCCAAATTTGGCTAATCCCTCTTGAAAATGATGATCATCTCACTTACCTCACAAAATTGAAAAAAAAAACACCCAATTGTGTAATAATACAAATTCTTGAAAATTCAAAATGAAAAAGTAATTCAAAATCCTTCAAAGAGAGTGATCATGTGATATTGGGTCATTAAAAAAAAAAAATCAA
>Ga0209611_10012561_pt1 | contig 11873 bp, 8 predicted proteins | sample S1TSphgellanicum_3_FD_187693 | JGI IMG/M metagenome (GOLD analysis project Ga0209611, IMG submission 187693) | Host-associated microbial communities from peat moss isolated from Minnesota, USA - S1T2_Fc - Sphagnum magellanicum MG (SPAdes) (version 2) | ecosystem: Host-associated > Plants > Peat...
TGGCTTCCCCCAAGGTCCGGGCCGTGGTGAATCTTGTGTGTCCATGTTGCCCGTGGCTCGTCCCAGCACCAAGGGTGCTCCAACTTTGCACTAACCACTTTGTGTGGGTTGTGTGCAGGCCCGTGTGAGTGACTAAAGCTTGTCAACTCTTCCTAGTGGCAGGAGATTTGGGAGGCTTCAGGAGGAAGCTGACGGAAGTCTGGTGAGTTTTTGGGTAGCTCTAAAAATGAGGAGGATGATCAGCTGATCAGGAGAGATTTGGGAGGAAGAAGAGGCGATCCTTGTGGACATAGCCAAGAGAAGCTCTATTAGCTAGGATAGCTTGGTTGAATGCTAGAACTTTCCGCTGCACCTGGTAATCGGTCAAACTATTACAGAGGAATTGGAGAGAGAGAGACTAGACAACACTGGGAATCTGGTGTTTTTTTTGTGAACATTTGATGGAAAAGCAAGCTTGTGCTTTAGGGGAATGTACATAGTTTGTAATGTAATGAGAGAGTTTCCCTTGCTGGCATCTGTGTGAATGGGCGAGGCAGGAGATGGATATTGTAAAACCTGTTCTGTTGTTGTGTGGAAGCAAAACACTTGTACGTCTTTGATCTTGTAATGTTCGTCTGAAAGAGTCAATAGGCAGTTAGTGTGCTGTGTGAGATTGAAGGTCTGAACTGTGTGGAATAGATCAGGAGAACATGGACACCTGGGTTTGTTGAAGGTCAATGTGCTGTGTGTTTTCAGACCCTCTCTTTTTGGTTACAATAGGAGCTACAATGTTGCTTGTTCATAAAATTGTGACATAGATAGAACCTATGATGTTGCTTGTTCATAAAATTGCAGCATAGATAGAAGTTATGATGTTGCTTATTCATAAAATTGGAGTGTGAACAAGAGTTATTAGAAAGGTGAAAGTAGAAATTTAAGTTAATAGCATAATAGGTGTGACTAAGAATACTCATGTTACAAACCTCAAGCATCACAATGTGGAATTGATAACTTGCCATCAAATTTTGCACACAAAAGTTTGAAATCTATACCAAAAGGGTAACATTCAATGGTAGATACCACACGACTTATCACTTTTGTAACACCACATGCCACATCACATGCTACATCAATCTTGTGTTCCATAGCACTGCTAATGTGGTGTCAACACAAAATGGCCACTACCTTTTGCTTACTAGTAAGTGTGGTTGGACCTTAAGAGATCTAAAGTACCTCTACATAGAGGGTGTGGCCTAGCTTGAATTCTTAATTATGTTCCCTAAATTGGGGTCTAGGCCATTGCCAATCCCTTCATAGGTGAATGTACAACCCTTACACATAAGATGACTAATTCTAGGATTTTAAGTGAGCCTCTTTGCAATGGCCAACAATGGAAATGTGAAAGATTTGAAACCTATAAAATGGGTGATACATGCATACATAATTGTCACTAAGGAGTGATTTCACACTTCATTTTAATCTTCTTATAAGCAATTGTACTCTTTCAAAGGCATGTGATTGACACAATAAATATAGTGAGATCTAGCAAATAGTGTACAAAATTTCTAATGATGTGACAAAATCTCTCCCAAATGCCAATTTATAAATGATATATAATAGCTAGATTGGGCATACTTGGCTTGTGGCTACCTGCCTATCAGCCATGGCAAGGTGTTCACAATGCATCACCTAACATTCATCACACATTCATCAACAAATATATTGTGGTGGTGACGGTTTCACATGGGGGTTGTTGTGTTTGAGAATCCTTTTGCAATTTTGGCTTAGGAGAATCTTTGCTTTTAAAAATGTGATTTGCAACTACACATCAACTAACGAAAAAATAGGTAAAAGATACTTAGGAGAATGATAAAAACCCATTTTGGTAGTGAGGGAGTGTACAATGTTCCTTGAGATTTGGTTGCAATTGTGCTTTGTGGTTTTGCACAACATAAGTCGAGATATCTTGATGATTGTAATTGGTCATCATGCATTCAAAAGAAATGGCAAATGGATTCTGCAAAGAGATTAAAGCAGTAAAAAACAAAGTATGCACATAAAATAGATAGACTATCTTTGTGTCTTTGTTGTGCACATGAATAAGGTTGTGCAATGAGCATTAGGATGATGCTGGAACAACATGAAAGGATTAACCTAGAATGAGCTATACGGGACCCTGGGACCAAGGCTGGTGGCATTCCAGCCAATCATACCTCAAGGATGGCTATCACCAACCCTCTCAAGAACAAGTTGAAGGACCTTAATATCTGGGTGAATTCCAAAGTCTTAGGTGTAGTGTGATGTGTGAGTACAGAGACATAATTCAATGTATATAATGCATTTCAGCTAGTTCGAGGATGGAATTCCATGAGTGTTGCAAACTTTGTATGCAAATTCCATGTTTTGACCTGAGCCAAGTTGCTTAAAAATTTTGCTTACAAATTCCATGTTTTCCAATTTGGAAATTATGTATAATTCCACTATATTGCTCTAGCTTTATCCTCTTTCTGGATTCGCAATCTTGAGAATCAATCCTAAGACCAAATCAGGGTCTTGTCCAGTCTAAATTTCACATTTCCTGGGGGCTAATCATAGCCACTACTTTAGAAGCTTCACTATAATGGTGATGGTTCCAGTGTGGGTGCTGGTTCACCATCCTTAACTCAGTGTCCAAAGAAGAAAACAAGAAACTTGGAAGTCAGGCAGGCTATAAAACTTTTGGAATTTGCTCAGTCTCAGGTAGTTTCAGTATCGTAATAATGGTATGCAGGGTTATAAGATCAGCGTATTGATCTTGATCAATATCAGAAGAAACTCGTACCCATTTCAGAATATGCAAAAGCATCCTTAGTCACATCATGCACAGATTGCCAATTTTCATTAGTAGCAAAGACCTGAGACTTACATCTTGTTAAAAGCACCTCGTTGCACTTTGCATGGGCCAGGCCACATGAAAATGATTTGCAACATTAAAGTACTAGGTCACTAAGGCAACTCTTCAAAGCAATTCAAGGGACTAATTCAATCTCAAAACAATTGAAGGCTCCTATTCTTAACAATCTCATCAACCACATTGGCCATTATCCACCTTGGGGTTCTGATTGGTCCAACATTGGCTTCTCAGAAGATGGGGTTCATCAGTGCCTACTCCGCAAGATATGTGCTACGGTTCAACTGATTTTCAGACAAGCAGGGTTTGAGCAACAGTTTTGAACCGGGGCGCCAAAATGAGATAACTCAGAGGCACAAGCCTAGTCCACAAACCTTTCAACATATACTTGTGTATATATTTTTCTTCACTAATATTAACCCTAGCAAGACTTACACAGACAGATTTAAAAAGACAATGGAGCACAGATCAGATGCAAGGGTGGCCATTGTTGGTGCCAATGTGCAGAAATGCCCCTCAACTCTTTCCTTACTTACCATCAGATTGTGTATGATAGTAAGTGTAGTGGGACCATTTGATTTAAGTGTTACCTGTAGACTGTCAATTGAGTAGACTAGTTGCAAAGGTGTTGCTTTTCCCACAATTTTGCGTGGTATAAAATCTCTATACATGAATATTGTGCAAGAATTTTTCTCTGGCTTTCGACCTTTCAAGCCTTTTGCCTGCTAATTATATTAAACCAGTCACCCCAAAAACTATCCAAATTTCACCCACATGGGCAACTAACTAATTAACTAACTAACTTTCCTCTACAGGAGTTTAGCCTTCAGGATTACTGACCCTAAACCCCTAAACCCTGGACCCTAAAGCCAGCAAGCAGGAAGGCAGGCAGGCAGGCAGGAGTTCACAGTAGGTATCCAGGAGAGACCCAAAAAAACAGCACTAGTGTTGTTCGTCTGGTGATCAACTTTTTGAACATACATACCACATGTGAGCCTGGTCCTGGCATTGGAGGTCTGATTTTTGGCTATTATGAGTCAGGTATATCTATATACATCTACTAGCCTGGTGGACCTGGTATGGGTGACCCAAGATTGATTTTAATTTGGCTATATAATGAGGCAAGTAATATATACCTGGTATTGAAATTGGTGTAATTTCACTAGAATACTTTTGAACATACCATGAGCCTGGTCCTGACCATCTTGGGTGATGATCCAAGGTCCTGATTTTTTGCTAGTATGAGGCAAGTATACATATCTGGCAGTGAAATTGGTGTAACAGTAGAGTATGTACTCTTGAATTGAATTATATACCAACCTCAGGGTCCTGGTATTGGGTTCATGACCCAAGGCTGATTTTTGGCTAGTATATGGCAAGTATATTATACCTGGTGTTGAATGATATTGAAACTGGTGTAACACTAGTGTGAGCTAGGTATTACCTCAGGTCCCTGCCATGCATTAGGCTGGTACCAACTGGAGGAGGATGGTACTGATCATACAAGGCTGGTATTGTTTCATGTCATATCAATCTGGTACCTAGCGTGGTCTATATAGTGCTGCATAGACCAGACTATATACCATGTGCAGCAGCCTCATGTATACCATACCAACACTCGTTCTAGCCTCTATCTCTTTCTCTCTCTCTCTTTCTTTCTTTAGCTTCAAATTCTGAAATCTTGGGAACCCATGGTCTTGTGATCAGCTTGCTTCAAGTGTATTCTATCTGCGGATGAAGATCTAAGTGAGGAGTTTGACAGAGGCTCCAGCTTAGTTCCAGAGCTCGTACATATTCTCCGGGTTCTGTCTCTTTAGCTGGAGGAGAACGGTGACGTCTCCCAGTGGCTGATCTCCTGCTGCTGCTGCAGCAGCAGGTGATCTTGCAGCAGCACTAGTTGATGGAAAACGTAAGTCCTTGCAGCTGCTTGTGCCTGCAGCAGCTTGATCATTATATGTGAGGCAATCCAGTCCCTCGTACACCGCACTAGGGAAGCAGCTTTCCTCATGATGATGATCATCATTGCCATTATCGTCGAATCGATGCTCATTGAAGACATTGAGCGGATTCTCCATGTAATATGCTTCGTCTGTGAAGAACGCCTCTTTAGACTTGCTGTTATTGTTGTGGGTTGCTGCCAGACTAACCGGACCCTGGTGCTGGTGCTGGTGCTGATGATGATGATGATGGGCTTCAGCTTGCAGGGTCATATTCTTAATGAAACTGGAAGATGATGATGCCCCGGTCGTCATAGAATGTGAGAGATGGGCTGCATTGAAAGCTGCAGCTGAGTTGTTGAAATTGCAGTTCATGTTGAGCTGCTCTTGCTTACATATCTGGGAATTGCTGCACCGCTGCTGCTGCTGCAGCAGCATGGGGAAACAATTACCATGACCGTAGCTGCAGCTCATGCCTTCACCACCAGCTGCTGCTGCTGCTGCTGCTGCTGCAGAATTAGGTGTGGAAAGCATCTCTGGCGAGCTCATGTCAGGAATGATCTCTGGAGAGCTCATGTCCTGAAGCATTCCCCCCATCTGCTCTTCAAAAGAGTAGGCCCTCTCTTGCAGCTTCAGCTTGAAGCTTTTGGTCTTCTTGAATAATACACGGCACACTACCCAACCACCATCCTCCTGTACACAGCAAGCAACCAAGCAACAATCGACGCTTTACTTCCGAGTGGGCCATGGCTTAGAGGACTGGGACACCCGGTAGTAATAAACTGGACCTAACATCCAACCCGGCTAAACGGACCAAGCTACAAGTAAAGCTAGGCACACTTAAGTTCAATCCCCAACTAAGTTAGTAATCTGGACTCAGTGATTCTTCTCTCACCAGGGTAGGCTACTAGGGGTGATCAATCAGGGTGTCAACTAGTGCCGTTATATATACATGTGGGTATTGTGGATCAGACATCAAACCATCCCCTCAGGCCCTTTTTTTTCTTTTTTCTTTCTTCCTCTCTCTCTCTCTCTCTCTTGGGGAGCTTGTCAAAATTAGATAATAATATTATTAATTTTTAAAAAATAAAAAATGGCAACACTTTACAAGTAAGTAGAGGGATGATTAGTTTTGACCAATTGATGTTCTAAATACTCTGAATCAAGATGGTTAAAGATGGTTCAAGGGATGTAATTAACTAGTACAGTTCAAAATATTATCTACTAGTGCATCATGGCTTTATAATGGAACTTTTTTTAAATGCCCCTAGTTGAAGACTTAGTTTAATAGCCATTTGGTTTAGCATTTGCAAACGCTTGAACCAGCAAGCAATTTAACTCTCTTTTCATCTTCACAAGACAAATAAAACAGCTAAGCTAGCAGTTACAGATCATGGACTTATAGGTTGATGATGTATATGAAGCTTGCAACCAAAGGTCTGAGGACAGTAATCGTCACTCAGGAGAGAGATTCCCATCTTCACCCCTAAGTTTTCTTAGGGGACCAATGGCGCTCTTTCAAAATGCATAAGACCAGCACACACATCATCATGAAGTAGAAGTCTAGCTCAAGTCTAGTCTACAGAGTTCAAACTAACTGATGTGGGGTAGAATCTTCCCCTCTCCTGAGTGCAAACTGTTAATGTCATATAATGGCCAGTGGTCAAACTCGGCTTGGGACAAGCACCGGCCACTTAATTAACCAGGTTGTCCACCAATCGCCATTGGTCAAACTCAGCTTCGGACAACCACCGGCCACTTAATAACCAGGTTGTCCCCCAATTCGCCATTGGTCAAACTCAGCTTCGGACAACCACCGGCCACTTAATAACCAGGTTGTCCCCCAATGGCCATTGGTCAGAAGGACCAGCTTGAGGCCACCCATCACTCACTCAGCCAGCAGCTGGTCCTCTCCCCCCCTCCCCCCGCCCCCCACCCAGCCCCAACAAATGGCCATTGGCTCAGACCCATCCCTCACCCAGCTGGTCCTTCCCAATGGCCACTCACTGGTCACTCAGCCAGGTTCTCCTCCCCCAATGGCCAGTGGTCAGATCTGGCTTGAGGGGCCACCTGCGCCCCACTCAGCCAGGTCCTCCTCCTCCTCCTCCCCAAAGGCCATTTAATATGGGTCACACTTAATGGCTTAAGGCTACCTGGCCATTGAGCCAGGTCCTTCCCAATGACCCATGAGCATAATAGATAGCTGAGGGACAATGGATGATGCTATTGGATTTATGTCAACTTGATCATCCTATTATATGGCTCTCTGTAATTAATAGCCAGAATAGCCAAGCTTGGGAGAACACTCTTTTTGGAATTGGGATTCAACTACATGCGAGTGGTGTAAAATATGTAGTTACCCCAGACATGTCTCATTCCCTCTCTCAGGTCTGTTCATCCATTTGAAGAGAGAGTAGAATTGATAATATGGGGGAAAAAAAAGGAAGAGGAAGACGAAGAAGAGCAGCTTACATGGGCGGGCATGCCAGGTCCATCGTCCAGGCGAAACTCGTGCATGATCCACTCGGTTTTAATCCCGTGAGGTGCTCGGCCTTCGTAGAAAACCAGAGTTTTGCGCATCCCTATCAGCTGCTGTAGCTTGGTATGGATGGGTTTGTCACGCCCTGTCGCCTTCCAGAAGCCAGCCGCAGTGGCACGGTTTGCACGGTTGCCAGTCGGGTACTTCTTGTCTTTGCGGCTGAAGAAGTAGTAATCTGTTTGCTTCTGGTTGCTATCATCTGCTTGAACCTTGCACAAATCTAGAGAATATGCGCCACCCATCCGACCAGACACACAGGGAGCAGCAGCAGGAGCAGATCAAACAAACAGCAGCAGCAGACCCACCATAACAAAATCACCCAAACAAAAAAACAACACCCAACCAAGCAAGCGTTGATCAGTCAGTCTTATATAGCGTCGAAGCTGACGGTGAAAACATGTATTTAATCGCAGTATCCTTCTAGATCATGGCATAATTGAACTTTCCTTGTGAGGCTGTACACTGGGAATGAATGTTGCAAACCTCACTGTGAATTGCACAATTTGTTACTTGTGTTTATAGTGACCCAGTGTATGCTGCATGCAATAGATTGAAGAGAACTCGAATGCAGATCTGGAAATGGAGGACTGGCGGGATCCACACATGGGGATGGATGGGACAATAGTATATATTATTGTAATTGTGTTTGTTTGTTTTGCTCACCGTGGAGATCCCAGGGCTCCAGCTTGTAGAGATCAAGGTCGCGGATGAGGTCCAAGTCTATTGTCTTGGCGGCCACTTTCTTGGGCAGATAGTATCCCACCAGCTCCTCGTCTGTGGGATGGAACCTGAACCCCACAGGCACACGTGGTGCACTAGTCGACTGTTGCAGCAGCTGCTGCTGCTGACTGCTCATCTTGCCTATTATAGCCTGAGCCTCAGGACTCTTAATTGCTGTCTCTCGATTATTGCAACTGCAATCGGCCAACACCATATTCTGATCAGCCAGCTATGATCAACTTTCTCGTGAATCCAGAGTCAGTCCAGACATGATCATGAATGCGCGAGTTTTGGGTGATAAAATCACCCACTCCATGCGTAATCAATCACTCCTGAATAACACGCTTGTAAAATTTCAACTTAACTTAGAATTTAATATTTCTCATGTAACCGATGGAAGACTCATGGCTTGCTTAAGAAGAAGAATCAGTCATGAATACTTCTCAGAGCGAAATGCATGACTAACTGCTGCTGCTGCAGCACATCAGGGCCGGTCTGCATTCAGCAAGTTTCGTGTTTATTTCTTTGTCTTTCTCTTGATCTGCAGGTGATCACTGTATGACAGAGCTTATATGTGTCGATCGGTTAGCTTTCAATTTGCAGACATATATAACAAGACTTGCAGGAGCAGCAGCTGCAGCGTCTCCATACAGCTTGGAGATTGTGCTCTTAGTCGATCAGGCGAATAGTACATATAAACAAGACTTGTGACCCATACATAGTTTGAGAAGCTCAGGAACGCAGGCAGGGATCTACGACTTATTGCAACTACCGTTGTCGCTGGCATTCAAAGTTCTCGATCGACACACAAAAGCAAGATCAATGTGGAAAACCCAACAAGGAAATTTGGGTAGCCTTGCAGTAGTAAATAGAAACGGATTTCAACATTGCAAGTACTACAATGTCATGCTGTACCTGTAACATTTGTATTCTAGAACTGCTTTAACTATGATCAAGCACTTGGAGAACAGAGATTCATGACTGATTCTTAAGCAAGTATGTATGTGTATACATATATATATATATATGGAAAGCGGATTTTGCTCAAGACTCTGATCTTAATTAGATTGCAGTATTACTGGCTGCATCAAGACATGCAGCAGAAGGGGCTAGGTTTCCACAAACCTTCAATACTGTATGCAAAGGATGTTCAGAATTGATTTTGCTGCTGGGTCTCTGTAGCAAGCTGCTGCTGCTGCTTGAAATACGGAACTGTGGAGATCACCTCTCGATCTCCTCTTATAATTGCGAGATCAAAGTACTGATCGCTCTTGAGCACCGATCACGTATTGAGTCTTCTGCTGCTGCTGCTACTGCAGCAGCAGCAGGGTGGGAGCTAGCAAATGGTTCGCGTGATCGCTGAGTGCCGATGACTAGCATAGCAGGAAGTTGCTGCTGCCGCTGACCAGATTGGCACAAGAAAAAGAGAATTAGGAATGAGAGTAGGAGGTTGCATAGCTAATCACAGCCTAAAGCATGATGATGGAGAAGAATTAGAGTGATGCAGCAAATGAAGGCAAAATCTAGATTGGTAGCTGTAATCCCTCTCCACATGCATTCAGGAATAGCAGATGCCGACACCCAGCAGCAGCAGGAGGAGGAGGAGGAGGATTGCGCAGGAAGCAAACCTCCTCAAGCTGGACACGGATATCAAAACCAAGCATTTCATGAAGCTGCAGGTTGCAAAAGATGACCACAAAAACACTCAGATATATATATATATAAATTCCGGGACTATATGTATTAGTCCATCTCCAAACACCTTATCAGCTAGCGCTCTAGTTGTCAGAGAAGTTTGAAAACATCATGGCAAGCTGCTGCTGCAATAACTAACGCTCTTGAAAAAATGGACGTTGCAGATCGTGCTGAGTCTAGCCTTAGCCTTAGGAGCAACCAACCACCTGTGCAACTAACTGTCTGTCAACAACTGTTCACATAGCTAACATTTGATCATGTGTCAGAGCAAAGCTACAACTGTCGAGTACCCAATACTACAGCTCAATGAAACTTGTGTGTGAAGCTTCAACAACTGTGCATGAACAAAGCCAAATCTCAATCTCTCTGTGTGTGCGTCTCTCTGGCCGTCATTATCCTGTAGGACCTTAACAATACTTGGGGCACACGACTGACTAATGCACTTCTTCTGGATCGAGCAGCTACAATAAAACAATTCGCATGTCTGACATCAACCGCCCCAGCAGCACGTATATATAACCGAACTAGATAGATAAGCCAGGCTCATCTGCAGACCAGTATTGCGGATCAGCAAACAAACATTGCGAGTCCACAACTACTTCCAGCTGCAGATCTGCTACTTCTTAGTACCACGAGGTTGCAACAAACCCAATCCAAATTACCCACGAACCTCTTCAAATTATTATTGCATCTTCTAAATACGGAACCCCAAACCCCCCCGCAGCTGTACATCATCGATCTATCTATCAATAATGAACGTAATTCATGAGTAACTGCCACCCAAAAAAGAGAAAAAGAAAAACAACAACAACAACAACAACCCATTTAGACTCATAGTTTGCTCCAACACACCTGATCTTCAAAAAAACCAAATACAGTAGCCAGCTGCACGCCCCCACCCCTGATACCCCACCTGACCCCCCAGACCCTTCCTTCCTCCTGTGCTTACTAGCTAGCTAGACTGCATCAAATGATCACTTGCGCGCTGGTGCCCAATGATCAATGATCTGAACCCGTGAACTACAGCAGCAGTAGCAACAGCAATCTTTGAATACAAGGAAGGGAGCCAGAAATGTGCAGAAACTGCAAAGATAGAGAGAAGTAAAATTTTAGTTCTAATTCTTCTTGTGTAGTACAACGAACGAGAGAGAGAGAGCGAAAGAGAGAGAAAATTATATCATTCTTTGTAGTGACACGGAGGCAATCAAGAGGCAGCAGCAGGCAGGCGGACGCTGGATACAAATGCTTATAAAGGCAGCAAAGTGTGGACACCACCAATATTTTCGGACGGACTGGACTGGACTGACTCAGGGTCTCTGGCTTTCCATTAGGTTGTTGTGATCATTCCTTCCCACCCCTTCTTCTTCTTACGCTCTAATGTGCTGCACTGAAAACGACACATAAGGACTGCACAGCACTTTCCCCATTCCTCGCGTCTTTTTCGTACGCCGTCTGTCCCACAATTTTTTACCTCCATTGGAACTTTTTCTTTTTAAAAAAAAATTACCACAAGAAATAGGTTGTTATTATTATTATTATTACTCCCCCATCTGCTACCTGATATCGTTTTCACCCCAGGATGCTACCAATTGGTGGTTTTTTTTTCCACAAATTAGTGTTATCCGTAAAGTCATGCCCTGTTGCGCCTGAGTTGCACCCCTCATTTGATGCTTCATCCCCTCCTGGTTGTTGTCGGCAAAGTCATGAAATTTTATTAAATCAGGGTATGAAATATTGAGACTCGGGATTAAATGCACCAGGCTCAAGAACATTTATAGCTAAATTACACATAGCAGCAGCAATGATTGGTTGAAAGCGTTCAGGAAAAGAAAGGAGAGGGCAAACTCAGTTTAGCACCAAGCTTGCTGCTAAACTGAGTTTCATGCCCCCTTGAAGCCCAGTGTACTTTTTTCTCCTGTTTTTTGAAATCTCGTCCCCTTTGTGACCAAACAGGGGGTTCCGGTGCCGTCTTTGCCTGACTTTATGGATAATTTTATTAATTTATTTTTTCTTCCCACAAAAATTTGGGAAAGTTTTGGCAAGGTTTTTTTTTTTCGTACTAGTGTAAATTTTACTAATTTGTTTAAAGTTTTGGAGATATTCACCTTTTTTT
>Ga0209611_10012566_pt1 | contig 11868 bp, 7 predicted proteins | sample S1TSphgellanicum_3_FD_187693 | JGI IMG/M metagenome (GOLD analysis project Ga0209611, IMG submission 187693) | Host-associated microbial communities from peat moss isolated from Minnesota, USA - S1T2_Fc - Sphagnum magellanicum MG (SPAdes) (version 2) | ecosystem: Host-associated > Plants > Peat...
GTACGGGCTCTATCTTCTTTCATCACGAGGAGCGGCGAGTATTCGCTGGCGCGGCTGGAGTTTGCGATCGAGCATCCCGAACTCCCGGCGCCGCCCGTTCTCGAACGCCTTCCCGATGCCTCCGAGCAAACACTGCGCGATCGCTGGGAACGGCTCGAGCGGCAACTGGACGCCATCATGGCATGGGTACGAACCTTGGACGACGCCGAAGGTCGCATCGCGCACGACGATGCAACGTTTGCGTGGATTTCCCGTATCATTCGTGAGCTCGACCAATACGGTCGCGCCCTGCGCTGGGTGCTCACCGTCACCGAGCGCGACGACCCGTCGGAACCGGCCTGATTCGCACTTCTTCCGCACCACAAAAGGACGATCCGTGAACAACGACTTCGTAAACCAGGCGCTCGAGAGCGCGAAAACCCTGCAGAAGACGGTCGCCGAGGCGATCACCAAAGGGACGGAACAGGCGAAGCCGCTCGTCGCCGAAGCGGTCAATCGCGCCCAAGACCTGCAGAAGACGCTGATCGATCGCGCGCCCTACGTGGCCGAGGCGGCCCAGACGCAACTCGCCGCCGCCCAGGGCCACCTCACCACGTTCATCGCGACCGGAAAGGACGTTCTCGGCAAAGGCGTCGAGGGCGCCCAAGCCGGGCTCGCGCCGATCGCCGAGAACGCGCGCGCCGCCATTCATCAGGCGGCGCGAGCCGTTACCGAGGCGACGGCACCGAAACCGCCGGCTCCGCCGGCAGCCTAGGCGCTTCGGGCGCACGCGCGCCCGGCGCGAGCCGCACGAACTGCGCGGCCGACGCCGGCCAGTCGGCGAGCAGCGCGGTCGCGCGCGCCGAACCGGTCGCTGCCGCGTGCGCGGACAGCATCCGGTACAGCCGTTCGGTGGCCGTCGCGTCGAGCGCGTGCGGCCGCAGTTCGGTCGGGCCGAGCTTCTCAATCACGTCGGCTTCGGTGCCGAGGAAGAACGCCTCGCCGCCACTCATGCCCGAGGCCGCGTTGCGGCCGATCGGCCCGAGGATCGCCACCGATCCGGCGGTCATGTACTCGCAGGCGTGCGCGCCGGCGCCCTCGACGACCACCGTCGCGCCGCTGTTGCGCACCGCGAGCCGCTCGCCGGCCGTGCCGGTGACGAACGCCTCGCCGCCACGCGCGCCGTAGAAGCACGCGTTGCCGATCGACGGTTCGTCGGCCGACCCTGGCGTGCGCACGACGATCGTGCCGCCTTCCATGCTCTTGCCGACGTAGTCGTTGGCATCGCCGTCGAGTTCGAGGCGCAAGCCCGCGGTGATGAACGCGCCGAAGCTCTGCCCCGCGCTGCCCGTGTACCGGCGAACCTGCGCGGCGGCCGGCTGACCGGCGCCACGCTTCATCACGATGTCGTAGGCGAGGCGCGAGCCGACCGAACGATCGCACGGACGCAGTCGCACGACCTCGTTCGGACCGCACATGTCGTCGACATGCGGATCGTCCGCCAAGCGGACGTCGCCCATGCGCGAGGGTTCGGGCAGACGGAGCACTTCGCTCAAGTCGATCTCGTGATCGCGATCGCTCAGCTCTTCGCGCGGGCGCAACAGGTCGGAGCGGCCGCGGATCTCGTCGAGCGACGACGCGCCGAGTTCGGCGAGCCGGCGCCGCACGTCGCCCGCGATGAAGCGGAAGAACGTCTCCGCTTCTTCCGGCGTGCCTTTGTATTTCGCGCGGAGCTTCGGATCTTGCGATGCGATGCCGACCGGACAGGTGTTCTTGTGACACTGGCGCGCGTAGATACATCCCAGCGCGACCAGCAGCGTCGTGCCGAAGCCGCACATGTCGGCGCCGAGCATCGTCGCGAGCACGACGTCGCGGCCGGTCTTGAACCCGCCGTCGACGCGCAACTTCACGCGCGAGCGCAGGCCGTTCGCGATCAGCGTGTGGTGCACTTCGACCAGGCCCAGTTCCCACGGCAGGCCGGCCGACTTGATCGAGCCGAGCGGTGAGGCGCCGGTGCCGCCGTCGTAGCCGCTGATGTGGATCACGTCGGCGTTGGCCTTCGCGACGCCGCTCGCCACGTAGCCGATGCCGCCCTGCGCCACGAGCTTCACCGCGATGCGCGCGTGCGGCGCGGCACGGCGCAGATCGTAGATCAACTCGGCGAGGTCTTCGATCGAGTAGATGTCGTGGTGCGGCGGCGGCGAGATCAGGCCTTGCCCCTCCGACGCGCCGCGCAGCGTCGCGATTTCGAGCGACACTTTGAAGCCCGGGATCTGTCCGCCCTCGCCGGGCTTCGAGCCCTGCGCCATCTTGATCTCGATCTCGTCGGCGCTGGCGAGGTAGGTCATGCCGACGCCGAAGCGCGCCGAGGCGACCTGCTTGATCGCGCTGCGGCCGGAATCCGGCGTGCGCGCGTAACGCTCGACTTCCTCGCCGCCTTCGCCGGAATTACTGCGCGCGCCGAGCCGGTTCGCGGCCAGCGCGATCGTCTTGTGCACTTCGGGCGCGAGCGCGCCGAGCGACATCGCGGCGGTCACGAAGCGCGGGTAGATCGCCTCGAGCGGTTCGACGCTCTCGAGCGGGATCGGCTTGTCGAGCGCAACCGGATTCACCAGATCGCGCAGGTTGATCGGCTCGCGCGATTCGAGCCGGTCGGAGAGCTCGAGGAACGCGGCCTCGTCGCCCTTCATCGCGGCCGCGCGGAGCGTCTTGAGCAAGCCCGGATCGAACGCGTGGCGGATGCCCTCGCGCCGGTAGCGGAAGAGTCCGCGATCCTGCACCTCGTCGCCGTTCGCCGCGGCGGCACTCCACGTGCGCAGATCCTCTTCGAAGTTCGCGAACGACACGGCGGGCACGTGCGCGCGCAGGCCGGGGAAGCACGCGTTCACGATGTCGCGGCCGAGGCCGAGCGACTCGAACGTCTGCGCGCCGATGTACGAGCGCAGCGAACAGATGCCGAGCTTCGCCATGATCTTGACGATGCCCGAACGCACGGTGGAGAGGAACGCGTTGCGCGTGCCCGCTCGTTCGGCGTAGCGCAGCGAGAGCCACGGCGTCACCACGTTCGCGCCGACGGCGATCAGCGCCGCGACCGAGTGCGCGTCACGCGAGAAGCCGTCGGTCGCCGCGATCGAGGCCTGCATGCGCAAACCCGCCGCGATCAACCGCTGATGGATCGCACCCGCGGCGAGGATCGCCGGCACGGGCGTCGTGACGCCGCGATCGTCGAGCACGAGATAGGTCGCGCCGTCGCGCACCGCGTTCTCCGCTTCGTCGCAGAGTTCTTGAATGCGATCCTGGAGTTTCGCCGCGCCCAGTTCGAGCGGCATGCGATGTTGCACGAGACGCGCGTCGAAGCGCAGATCGTCGAACGCGCCTTCGTCGAGCACGGCGGTCTCGAGCATGACGATCGAGCCGATCGCCGGCACGTCACCATTCGTGTCGCCCGAGCCGACCCACACGCGCATGTCGAAGACGAAGCCTTCGCGCAGCGAATCGATCGGCGGGTTCGTGACCTGCGCGAACTTCTGCCGCAGGTACGCCGCAATCGGCATCCGCCGTTCGAGGAACGGTTGCGCCGCATCGTCACCCATCGACGAGACCGGCTCGCCGGCGCCCGACGCGATGATCGAGACGACGTCCTTGAGTTCGTCTTTGGTGTAGCCGAAGCGCGCGAGGTCGCGGTCGACCGACGGATCGCCGGCAACGCCCGTCGGTACGGGTTCGGGCAGCGCGAACGCCCACGACTTCACGATCGGGCGGAAGTCGGCGCGCATGCGGCGTTCGTTGCGGAACGCCTCGGGCGTAACGAGCTGGTCGGAGGCGAAGCGCACGACGAGGCGATCGCCCGGGCCGAGCCGCCCACGTTCGACGATCGGATCGTCACCGAAATCGACCACGCCCGTCTCCGATGCGGCGAGCACCTTGCCCGACGCGGTGCGGCACCAGCGCAACGGGCGGAAGCCGCTGCGGTCGAGTGCCGCGCCGACCGTGTCGCCGTCGGCGAACACGATCGCGGCCGGACCGTCCCACGGTTCCACCGTCGGGATGTGCGCGTCGTAATACGCGCGCAGCCGGTCGTCGCCCGGCTCGACGGCGGGCGAGAGCATCATGTCGACGGCTTCGTCGATCTTGTAGCCCGAGCCCAACATCGCGTCGACCGCGCTGTTGAAGTTCATCGAGTCGCTGGCCCACGCGCGCACGGGCAAACCGCGCGCCTGCATCCAGGCGCGGTTGCCCGTGACGGTGTTGATCTCGCCGTTGTGCGCGATGTAGTTGAACGGCTGCACCAGGCGCCACTGCGGTGACGTATTGGTGCTGAAACGCTGGTGGAACACGGCGAAGCGCGAGACGAACGCCGGATCGCGCAGGTCGGCAAAGTACTCGCCGAGCTCGGCCGACGAGAGCAAGCCTTTGTAGACGACCTTGGTTGCCGACGCGCTGATCAGCACCGCGCCGGGGAGATCGCGCACCGCGCGCCAGACGAGGTTGCGCGCCACGCGCATGCGCTCGCGCACGTTGCCCGGCCCCATGTCGACCAGCAGTTGCTCGTAGGCCGGCGCCGTGCGCCGCGCGTACTCGCCGAGCACGTCGAGGTCGACCGCGGGGACGCGCCAGCGCAGCGGCGCAACGTCGGCCAACCGGACGGCGGCCTCGATCTGGGCGCGCGCGTTCGCGGCATCGTCGAAATCGCGCGGGAGGAACAGGCAGAGCGCGCCGACGTGCCGCTCCGGCACCCGGATGTGCGACTGCGCGAGCTCGCGCAGGTAGATCGCGCGCGGCGACTCCAGCAGCAGGCCGGCGCCATCGCCGGTGCGACCGTCGGCCGCACGTGCGCCGCGGTGCGCCATCGCCGCCGCCGCCTCGAGCGACATGCGGATGACGTCATGGGAAGCGCGCTTATCGAGGTCGGCAAGAAAGCCGACGCCGCAGGCGTCATGTTCCAGCGCAGGCAAATTCGACATGGACCTCTACTTTAGGCCACCAACCCCCCACTCGTCATTATACAAAGGTCGAAGGAGAGGTGGGGATTTTTCGCTCAGCCCGAGAGCCCGAGGCGCACCATCATCTCGTACCCGACCCGCAGCGCCCGCTCGTCGATGTCGAAGCGCGCGTTATGGTGCGGAAAGCCGGTCGTCTCGCCGCCGCGGGACCCGACGATGAAGTACGCACCCGGCCGCTGCTCCTGCATGAACGACATGTCCTCCGACCACATCACCACGTCGTGCTCGACCACGTTCTCGGCCCCGAGCAGCTCGCGGCCGATCGAGCGGACGACGTCGTTGGGCTCGCGCGCGTTGACGGTCGGCGGATACGACCAGCGGTAGTCGACCTCGATGTCGACGCGCATCGCCTCGGCGAGACCGGCGGCGATGCGGCGCAGCCGTTCGGGCATGCTGGCCCGCACCGCGGCATCGAACGCGCGGACCGTGCCCTTGAGCGTCGCCTCGTCGGGGATCACGTTGAACGTCGTGCCGCTGACGAATTGCCCGACGGTGAACACGGCCGGATCCTTGGGCGCGATCTCGCGGCTGACGATCGTCTGGAGCATCGTGATCAACTGCGCGCCGGCGACGATCGGATCGACCGAGTTCTGCGGCATCGCGCCGTGACCGCCGCGACCGCGAATCGTGAGCACGTACTCGTCGGCCGAGGCGAAGAACGCGCCGTCGCGGACGCCGATCGTGCCGACGTCGAGCCCGCTGTAGAGGTGCAGCGCGAAGGTGCGGTCGACGTGCGGCTCCTCGAGCGCGCCGTCCTCGATCATCAGGCGATTGCCGGCCGCACCTTCCTCACCCGGCTGAAAGCAGAAGACGAGCGTGCCGGCGATCTCGGCGCGCCGCTCGGCGAGCGTGCGCGCCGCGGCGAGCAAGATCGCGACGTGGCCGTCGTGCCCGCAGGCGTGCATCACGCCCTCGCGCTGCGAGACGTAGGGCACGGCGTTGAGCTCGCGGATCGGCAGCGCGTCCATGTCGGCGCGCAGCAACGTCACCGGGCCCGGCCGCCCGCCCACCAGCGTGCCGAGCACCCCGGTCGAGCCGATGCCGGTGCGGATCGCGTCGAGGCCGAGCGAGCCGAGCACGTCGGCGACGTACGTCGCCGTCTCGAACTCGACCAGCGAGAGCTCGGGCCGCTCGTGCAGCATGCGCCGCACGCGCACCATGTCTTCGACGATCGTCTCCATACCCGCGTGGTTCGCGCCGGAGGGGGAACGCGTCCCGCATCACAAGACGGAGATTCCGCGCTTCTCCTCATAACAGGTGTGCGATGGCAAAGACGGTCACGGCTCGGGCGGCGACGCTCGATCGCGGCGGGCTCAGCGACGAACAACTCGTCGCGATGTTCCGCAACATGCTCCTGCAACGGCAGCTGGACAACCGCGGCTTTCAGCTGAATCGTCAGGGCAAGATTCCGTTCGCGCTGGGCAGCGAAGGCCACGAGGGATTGCAAGCGGGGACCGCGATGGCGTTCGCGCGCGGCAGCGACATCCTCGTGCCGTACTATCGCGATCTCGGCCTCGTGCTCGGCGTCGGCATCGCGCCGCTCGAGTTGCTGACCAACATGTTCGCTCGCGCGGCCGACCTCTCGGGCGGCCGGCAATTTCCCAACCACTACACCGGACGCGCGCGCGGCATCGCGTCGGTGTCCTCGATCATCGCGGCGCACTGCACGCACGCGGCCGGCATCGCCTACGCGCTGAAGTATCGCAACGAGACCGGCCGCGCCGTGCTCTGCACGACCGGTGAGGGGTCGACGAGCCAAGGCGAGTGGCACGAAGCGGTCAACTTCTCGGCGATCCATCGGCTGCCGGTCGTCTTTCTGGTCGAGAACAACGGCTACGCGATCTCCACGCCGCAGTCGATGCAGATGGCCGTCGACGACGTCGCCGACAAGGCGCCGGGCTACGGCATTCCCGGCATGATCTGCGATGGCACCGACCCGGTCGCGACGTACCGCACGATGAAGATCGCGATGGATCGCGCGCGCAGCGGCGGCGGCCCGACGCTCGTCGAGGCGAAGTGCTACCGCTTTCTCTCGCACTCGACCGACGACGACGATCGCACCTATCGCGACCGCGAGTTGATCGCAGAACAACGCAAGGACGATCCGGTGCCGAAATTCGAGCGCGTGCTGATCGACGCGGGCATCCTCGACGACGCCGCCATCGCCGCGCTGCGCGCCGACGTGTTGCGCGAGACGAACGAAGCGACCGACGCCGCCGAGGCGTTGCCGCTTCCGCAGGCCGACGCGATGTACGAGAACGTCTACGAAGGGCCGTACGAACCGTGGCTGGAGTGAACGCGGCGACCGCGTCGATCACCAACGTCGAAGCGGTGCGCGCGACGCTGCACGATGCGATGGCGGCCGACGATCGCGTGCTGATCATCGGCGAAGACGTCGGTGCGCGCGGCAACGTCTTCCTCATCACGAAGGGCTTCCTGGAAGAATTCGGTGCGCAGCGCGTCATCGACGCGCCGCTCGCCGAAGCCTCGATCGTCGGCGTCGCCGTCGGCATGGCGATGCAGGGTCTGCGTCCGATCGCCGAGATCCAGTTCGCCGACTTCATCTATCCGGCGTTCAACCAGATCGTCGGCGAGGCGGCGAAGACGCGCTATCGCTCGAACGGCGACTACACGTGTCCGCTGGTGATCCGCACGCCGTACGGGGGCGGCGTGCGCGGCGCGCTCTCGCACTCGGTCTCGATCGAAGCGCTCTTCTATCACGTGCCGGGTCTGACGATCCTCGCGCCGTCGACGCCGCGCGACATCAAGGGACTGCTCACGTCGGCGATCGAGTCCGACGATCCGGTCCTCTTCCTCGAACACAAGAAGACGTACCGGTCCGTGCGCGGCGAGGTTCCCGACGGCCACTTCACGATTCCGATCGGCAAGGCCGACATCAAGAAGCCGGGCACGCAGGTGACCGTCGTCTCGTACGGCTACAACGTGCACCAGGCGCTCGATGCGGCGCAGCGGCTCGAGGACGAGAACGTGTCGGTCGAGGTGATCGATCTGCGCTCGATCCGGCCGATGGACAAGACCGCGATCCTCACCAGCGTGCGCAAGACGCGCAAGCTCTTGATCGTGCACGAAGACAACAAGTTCGGCGGGATCGGCGCGGAGATCGCGGCGATGGTCGCCGAGGAGGCGCTCTTCGATCTCGACGCACCGATCCGCCGCCTGTGCGGGCCCGACGTTCCGGCGATGGGCTACGCGCTGCCGCTCGAAGAGGCGTTCATGATCTCCACCGAGCGGATGCAGAACGCGATGCGGGACCTCGCGCGCTTCTGATGGCGACCACCATCACGATGCCGCAGCTCGGTGAGACGGTCACCGAAGGCACCGTCGCCCAGTGGCTCAAGAAGCCCGGCGACGCGGTCGAAAAATACGAAGCGTTCGTCGAGGTGTCGACCGACAAGGTCAACGCCGAAGTGCCCTCGCCCGTCGCCGGCATCATGCGCGAATTGATCGTGAAGGAAGGCGAGACGGTTCCCACCGGCGCGCCGATCGCCGTGATCGACGAGACCGGCGCCGCCGCGGAAGCGCCCGAACCGCCCGCGCACGGGCCGGCCGTCGCGGTGGCCGCCGCGGCGCTCGCGCCGCTGCCGCCGGTCGTGCGGTCGAGCAACGGCAACGGCGCGAGCAACGGCAGCGCGTCGCACAACGGCACGCGCGTCTCGCCCGCCGTGCGCCGGCTCGCGCGCGAACACGCGATCGATCTGAGCGGTCTGCACGGCACGGGTGCGAACGGCCGGATCACGGCCGGCGACGTGATCGCCGCCGCAGCGGGAAACGCGCCCGTGCGCGCCCCGCACCCGGCGACCGCAGCGGCGGTCGCTCCGCCGGCTCCGGCGCCGGCCGTCGCGACGCCGGAGCTGATCCCGCTCACGCCGGCACGCCGGCTCATCGCGCAACGGATGGTCGAGTCGAAGCACACCGCGCCGCACGCGTGGACGATGGTCGAAGTCGACGTCACCAACCTCTGGAAGTGGCGCACTGCCGCCAAGGACGCGTTCGAACGCGAGACCGGCACGAAACTGACGCTGCTACCGTTCTTCATGCACGCCGTCGCCGAATCGCTGCGGGCCTTCCCGCTGATGAACGCGTCGTTCCACGAGAATGGAATCGCGGTGCACCCGCACGTCAACCTCGGCATCGCGACCGCGACCGACGGCAACCTCGTGGTGCCGGTCATCCGCAACGCCGACCGGCTCTCGATCCGCGGTCTCGCGCTCGCGACGGGTGCGATCGTCGAACGCGCGCGCAACGGCAAGCTCAACGTCGACGACCTCTCCGGCGGCACGTTCACCGTGAACAACAACGGCGCGAACGGCTCGGTGCTCTCCGCGCCGATCCTCGTCTCGGGACAGGCCGGCATCGTGACGATGGAAGCGGTCGTGAAGCGGCCCGTCGTGCGCGACGAGGACGCCATCGTGATCCGCTCGATGATGAACGTGTGCCTCTCGCTCGATCACCGCGTGATCGACGGTGCGATCGCCGACGGTTTCCTCGTCCATCTGAAACGGCGGCTCGAATCGATGGGGCCCGCAGGGTCGCTCTGACGCTCCGCTCGGCCTTCTCCGTCCTCGCCGCGGCGCTGATCGCGGCGGCGGCGCTGCCGGCAGCGGCCGCGGCGCTCGACGATCCTCCGCCGGGCCTGATCCCGACGAGTACGACGCTCGCCAAAGTTCGCGCGCTCTGGGCCCGCACGCACGTGCGCGACGGTTCGCGCGCACCGGCGACGACGATCGAAGAATGGCGTCTCACGCAAGACAAACTCACCGGAACCTATCGCGCGTACGTCCTCGGGCGCGACGAGCGCGACGTGACCAGCGTCGGACCGTTCATCTCGGAGAGCGGCGTGCGCGGCGGCGTGCACTGGCAACAGACGCGCAACGGCATCACGTTCAGCGATGCCGGCTTCCACGAGTTGCGCGACGCGGTGAGCGAACACGCTTGGGAAACCGACTCGACGCCGCGCGACGTGCGGCTCATCGGCGAATCGGTCGCGCTCAACGCTTACGTGATCGAGATCGATCCGCCGGGCGGCCGTCACGAGTGGCGCTTCATCGACAAGAAGAGCGGCAACGTCGTGCGGCTCGAGGAGATCGCGAAAGATCGCCGGGTCACGACGATCTACGACGACTTCCGCATCTTCGACGGCATCCCGCAACCCTCGCGCGTGCGCACGATCGACTCCTTCGGGAACGAACGCGATCAGCAGTTGCTCTCGCGCACGCTCGATCTCTCGCCCGATCCGAAGGACGTCGACATCGCGCCGACGCGCCGCGCACTGGTCGAGTTTCCGCCATATCTCCCGGTCGTGCACCTGCCGGTGCGCTTCGTGAGCGGGCTCGCGGTCGTGCGCGTGCGCATCGGCCTGCACTCGTACGATTTTCTGCTCGACAGCGGCGCCGCGGGCATCGTGCTCGACCCCTCGGTGGTCGACGAGCAGCGACTCGACACCTACGGCGCCCACATCGGTGCGACGGTCGGCACGTTCAACGAATCCTCGACGATCGTGCCGCTGCTCGCGGTCGGTCCGCTCAAGTTGCGCAACGTCGTGGCGCGCGTCGTCGGCGTACCGTTCCATCTCGACGATCGCACGCGCATCGCGGGGCTCCTCGGCTTCGACTTCTTCGCCGACTGCGTGGTGCACGTCGATTTCGAACACGCCGTGGCCGATGCGATCGCGCCGGCCGCGTTCAAGCCGCCGCCCGACGTGGTGCCGCTCGCGCTCGCGCTCGACGATCGCACCCCCGCCGTGCGCGCCCGCGCCGATGGCGCGTGGGGCCGCATGGTGCTCGACACCGGTGCGAACCGCTCGATCCTCACGACGGGCTTCGCCGATCGCGCCGACGTGGTGACCGACGCCGCCGCCGGCATCACGCGCTTTCGCGGTGTGGGCGGCGTCGGCGTCGGCGAAGCGGTGAACGTGAAGATGTTCGACCTCGGCGGTCTCACCGTGCCCGACATCGTCGTCGACGTCAGCAGCGCCGACCTCGGCACGGAGGACATCGATGCCACGATCGGCACCGACGTCTCCCAAGCATTCGAGCTCTACTTCGACTATCGCTCAGCGACCGTGTACGTGCGCCGCGCACACCACGCGAGTTAGCGTTCGATCATCGCCATCGTTCCGGCGTCGTAGCGGTCGCCTGCGACGGCGCCGCGGAGCGCATCGAGATCGCTGATGTCGTCGCTCGTGAGCGTCACGTCGAGCGCGCCGACGTTGTCCTCGAGGTAGGCGACGCGCTTCGTGCCGGGGATCGGCGCGACGTCGTCGCCTTGGGCGAGCACCCATGCGAGCGCGATCTGGGCCGGGGTCGCGTTGCGACGCGCGGCGATGCGCTTCACCACGTCGACGAGGTGCTGGTTCTTCTCCGCATTCGCTTCGCTGAAGCGCGGATTCGTGCGACGCCAGTCGCCCTCGTCGAGATCGTCGACCTTCACCGCGCCGGTGAGGAAGCCGCGACCGAGCGGGCTATAGGGCACGAGGCCGATGCCCAATTCGCGGATCGCCGGCAAAATCTGCGATTCGATGTCGCGTTCCCACAGCGAGTACTCGCTCTGCAACGCGCTGATCGGGTGCACGGCATGGGCGCGGCGCAGCGTGGCGGGTCCGACTTCGGAGAGGCCGAGGAAACGCACTTTGCCCTCGGCGACGAGTTCGCCCCGGGTGTAGTGATTGTAGAAGGCCGACCCCATCGGGTCCGCCAGCAGGATGCGGATCGCGGGATTGCGCTGCTTCAGCGCCATCGCGACGCCGGCGATGGTGCCGCCGGTGCCGGCGGCACAGGTGAAGCCGTCGATCCGGCCGCCGGTCTGCCGCCAGATCTCGGCCCCGGTCGTGCGCCGGTGGCCCTCGCGATTGGCCAGATTGTCGAAT
>Ga0209611_10012567_pt1 | contig 11868 bp, 8 predicted proteins | sample S1TSphgellanicum_3_FD_187693 | JGI IMG/M metagenome (GOLD analysis project Ga0209611, IMG submission 187693) | Host-associated microbial communities from peat moss isolated from Minnesota, USA - S1T2_Fc - Sphagnum magellanicum MG (SPAdes) (version 2) | ecosystem: Host-associated > Plants > Peat...
GGGCGATGAAGGTGGATGGGCCACCGCGGACGTGCTGCTCGGCAAGAGCAATCCTGCCGGCCGACTGCCCGTGACGTGGGGGCGGCGACTCGAGGACTACCCCGCCACGGATCCCCGTTATCCCGAACGCTCCGCCGCCGGCGTCGACCACAAGACGACGTTCAGCGAAGGAGTGAACGTCGGCTATCGATGGTTCGATCACGAACACATCGAGCCGCTGTTCGCCTTCGGCCACGGCCTCGCCTACACGACGTTCGCTTACTCGGCACTGCGGATCGACAGGTCTCGCGACGGCGGCCTGAGCGTACGCCTGCAAATCAAGAACACCGGTGCGGTGGACGGCGACGAGGTCCCGCAGGTCTATCTCGGCGCGCCCGATCAGGCCCCATCGGGAGTGCAGTTTTCGCCCCGCTGTTTGGTGGCCTTCGACCGGGTCCACGTCGCAGCGGGCGCGACGAAGACGGTGGCCCTGCATGTGCCGGAGCGCAGTCTTCAGTACTGGTCGCCGCTTACGGCGACGTGGGTCACCGCCGCCGGCAAGCGCAGCGTCAGTGTCGGCGCATCGTCGCGCGACCTGCGCCTGACGCAAGTAATCGAGTGACAGGAGATCACAGTCTTGCGTGGTTCGATATAATCCTCCGAATGTACGAACTCTACATTGCGAACAAGAACTATTCGTCCTGGTCGTTGCGTCCGTGGGTATTGATGCGCGAGCACGAAATTCCCTTTGTCGAGCACCTGCTGCGCTTCGGCGACGGTGCGCAGTGGAATGAGTACCGTAAGATCTCGCCCTCCGGCAAAGTGCCGTGCCTGATCGACGGTTCCACGGCGGTATGGGATTCGCTCGCCATCGCGGAATATCTGGCCGAACGGCACGCCGGCATCTGGCCGGCGGATGCGGCCGCGCGCGCCTTTGCCCGATGCGCGGCCGCAGAAATGCATTCCGGATTTTCGGCATTGCGCAACCGCTGTGCAATGAGCTGCGGTATGCGGGTACGCCTGCACGAGGTTCCCCGGGAGTTGGCAGCGGACATCAGCCGCCTGGAAACGCTGTGGACCGATGGATTGAGCCGCTTCGGCGGGCCTTTCCTCGCGGGTGGGACGTTCACCGCCGTGGATGCGTTCTTTGCGCCGGTGGCGTTTCGAATCCAAACCTACGGCATCGCGCAGGGACCGGCGGCGGCCGCCTACGCGACGCGCGTGTTGAAACTTCGCTCGATGCAGGAATGGTACGCGGCCGGCCTCGCCGAACGGTTCCGGGATGAGCCTCACGAAAAGGAAATTCTCCAAATGGGCACCGTCATTCAGGATCTGCGCGCCCCGCCGCTCACCTGAGCGGATCAGATTTTCGAGCGGTTCCGCAACACCCGACGGCCTGGTTGGCGGCGCTTGTCGCGGCTGCGTGGTCCGCCTACACTCGCTCACGCCCCGATCGGAAGCGGAGAGAAGCGATGCGCTACGAAATTACCGGCACGACCATGCAGACCGTCGCCGTGGACTTGAACCCGGGCGAGACTCTGTATGCCCAGACGAATTGCATGGCGTGGATGTCCGACACCATTCAGATGAACACTCACACCGGCGGGGGATTGTTCGCCGGCATCAAGCGCTCCTTGAGCGGCGGTAGTTTGTTCATCACGGAGTTTACTGCGCATAGCGTCGGCCACATCGCGTTCGCGCCGCGTTTTCCCGGCACCATCATCGCCCGCAATTTGCGTCCGAACGAATCGCTGATCTGCCGCAAGGAGACTTTTCTCTGCGCCGAGAAATCGGTGGGCCTCGAGATCGCGTGGCAGCAACGCATCGGGGCCGGATTCTTCGGCGGCGAGGGCTTCATCCTGCAGCGCGTCACCGGTCCCGGCGTCGTCTGGCTCGACCTGTCGGGCGAACTGGTGGAGCGCGATCTGGCAGCGGGCGAACGGTTGCTGGTGCACGCCGGCCATGTCGGCATCCAGGAACCGAGCGTGCAATTCTCGATCCAGATGATACGCGGCTTTCGCAATGTGCTGTTCGGCGGCGAAGGCCTGTTTCTCGCTACGCTGACCGGCCCGGGCCACGTCTGGCTGCAGAGCATGCCCATCATGAATTTGGCGGAGGAGATCGGCCGCTACCTGCCGGGCACGGGCGGGGATGGCGGCGGCACGATCGGCAAGGTGGCGGGCGCCGCGGCCTTGGGCGGCATTCTCGGCAACCTGCTCGGCGGCGATTGAGGCTTGCTTGCGCCGCCTCGCATCAAGCGTTGGCGCACTCGCCCTTGCCGGCATGAGCGTAGGCGCGGCCCGCGCCGATGACCCACCGATGTCCGCCACGGCGACCGCCGCTGAAGCACAAGCAAGACAGGTGGGAATGTTCGTGGGCGGGACGGCGTCTCAGTACGATCTGTGCGCGAAGAAGGGGTTTCTAGCCGCGGTCAAGCCGAGTGCGGAGGAGACCGCAAAGTCGCTGCTCGAGAAGATAGCAATCTCCAGCGGCGGGCTCGACCAGTCGGTGTATGTGCAGCAGGGTTGGGACATGATGAAAAAGGAAATCGCCGAGCACGAGTCGTTCTACACGCAAGAGCGGTGTGCTGCGGTGGGCAAGGAATGGGCAAAAATGATGGCGACAGCGAAGCGCTGACTTCATCGCGCGGTATTGACCAACACTCGCGCGATGCTCACTAAGCCGCGGCGCTCGCTATCGAGAGGCAAGCTGGCGCGTATCCTCCCACCCGCCACCGAGCGCCCGGACGAGATCGACGCTCGCCCGTAACTGCAGCGTGTCCAGATCGAGCGCCTGGATTTGCGCCTGCAATAGCGCGGTCTGTGAGGTCACCACCGTCAGGTAATCGGCCGCGCCCTGCACATACAGCGCCATCGACAAGTCCAAGGTGCGTTGCGCAGAATCGACCGCCACCTTCTCTTGTTGCGCGGCGTCGTAATAATGATTGAGGTTCGCGAGGCTGTCCTCGACCTCTTGAAATGCGCCGACGACGGTGCCGCGGTAGTTCGCCGCTGCCGAATCCAACTGGGCGCGCGCCTCGGCGACCTGCGCTTTGCGCAATCCGCCGTCAAACACGCTGAGCAGCGCATTCGGGCCGACCGCCCAGAAGCTGCTCGGGGCGCTCAGCCAGTTCGAGAACGACGTGCTCTGAAAGCCGCCCTGGGCGCCCAAGGTAATCGACGGGAAATACGCCGCGCGCGCAACGCCGATGTTCGCATTCGCCGCCATCATGCGCCGCTCGGCGCCGGCGATGTCCGGCCGGCGCTGCACGAGAGTGGCCGGGACACCCGCGGGAACTGCCGGCAGTTTGATGTAGACGATCGAGGGCTTGATCGAGAACGTCGAGGCCGAGACGCCGAGCAGCGCCGCGATGGCGTGTTCCATGACGGCGCGCTGCGCGAGGATCTGATCGGCTTGCGAGCGGGTGGCGGCGAGCTGGGTCTCCGCTTGCGACACATCGAGACCGGCGGCGATGCCGGCGTCGTGACGCTGCCGGGTCAGCGCGAGCGCGTGCGCGTAGGCCTTGGCCGTGTCCTCGAGGATGGCGCTGTCGCGATCCATGCCGCGCAGCTGAATGTAGTCATCCACGAGCTGCGCGAGCAGCGAGAGGCGCGCGTTCTCGAGGTCCGCCGCGGACGCGGCGGCGTTGTCCTTGGCGGCGGCGACTTGGTTGCGAATCTGCCCCCAGAGGTCGAGTTCGTAGCTCACCGAGCCGCCCACCACATTGTCATCGTAATAGCGCGGCGTGGTGGGCCCAATCAAGGGCGCGTGCTGGGATTCGCGCGCCCGCGAGACGCCGGCGTTCGCACCGACCGTGGGAAACAGCCCGGCGCGCGCCTGATCCTTGAGCGCCGTGGCCTGCGCGTAGTTGGCGAGCGCCGCCGCCAAGGTAGGATTCCCGGCGATCAGCCGTTTCTCCAAGTCGTCGATCTCCGCCGTGTCATACAGGCTCCACCAACTGTCACGCGGCAGCTGGTCGGCGGGCTCGGCCTTCGTCCACGGCCCCAGCTCCTTGTACGCCTCCGCGCTTGGAACCTCCGGCACTTTCAAGGGCGGTGCGAGCGAACAGGCGCTCAAGACCCAGGCGACCAAAACACAGGCGGCCACAACACACCCGCCCGAGACGAACGCGCCCGAGAGCCGCGCTCCCCGGGTGGCGACGTCGGCGGCTTCAGCCCTGCGCATTCTTGCTCTTCAGCTTGTCCTGGGCCACGCCGATCGCCGTCTTGCCGACGACGTTCACGGAGGCGCCGGTGGCGATTCCGTCGGGCGGATTCTGGATCACGCGGTCGTTGGCGCCGATCCCGGAGGCGATCTCGATCACCGACCCTAAATCGCGCTCGATGGTCACGGGCTTGATCAGCACGCGATTATCGGCGCCGACGGTGGCGAGCGACAGTCCTTGGGAATCGAAGATCAGCGCGCTCGAGGAAACGCTCAACACTTTCGCGGTGGTATCGACGTGCAACTGGATGCTCGCATAGTCGCCGGGCATCATCTCCCCGGCGCTGTTGTCGACGATGATTTGCATCAGCGTGGTGCCGGTGCTCGGAGTCACGGATTGGGCCGATGCCTCGACCGTGCCTTCATAGCTCTTGCCGGGATGTTCGGGCACACGGATGGTGGCTTTGGTGCCTGGCGGCACGCTCGGCACGAAATTCTGCGGCACATTCACATAGACGCGCAGTTTGCGGGTCTCGGACACCACGAACAGCTCCGCCCCGCCGCTCGCGCCCACGTTGATCAACGAGCCGATGTCGGTTTCGCGGGCGGTGACGATGCCGTCGAACGGCGCGAGCAGCCGCTTGAATCCGGCCTCGGCGACCAGCCGATCGACGTTCGCCCGGGCCGCCTTCACCTGGGCGAGGCTGGCGTTATAGGTGAAGGTGCGCTGGTCGACGTCCTGCTTGGCGACCGCGTCCGTGCCGGACAGCGCCTGCCAGCGCTTGGCGGTGATTTCCGCGAGCTTGGCGTTCGCCTCGGCGACGTTCAAATCGGCTCGCGCCTGCATGAGCTGCTGGTCGAGGTCGGGAGTGTCGATCTCGGCGAGCACGTCGCCGGCCTTCACACTCTCGCCGATGTCGTGTTTCCAGACCTTCAAGTAGCCGGGCACGCGCGCGTAAATCGACGCGCGGGTGTAGGCCTCGAGGCGGCCCGGCAAATCCAAGCCGCTGCGATTCTCGCCGCTGCCCGGCAGCTCGACGGCGACGCTCGGGACGGCCTCGGCTTCGGTCAGCTCGCGCAGATGCGAATTTTGCGCGGCCCGCGACACCAGGCCGTACGCGGTGACACCGATGACGCAGATCACGAAAACGATTCCCACCTTGCGCAACACACGCGGATTCGGGCGGTCGGCGCCTCGAGCATGTGAGGCAATCGGATCAGGCGAAGAAATGGGATCATCAGGCGACGATATGGGATCAGGCGACGCAATGGGATCAGGCCGAGACTTGGGATCCGGCGGAGACTTGGGATCCGGCGGAGACTTGGGGTCGGGCGGAGTCTTCGGGTCAGGCGGAGTTTTGGGGTCCGGCGGAGACTCGGGATCAGGCAGGGACATGGCTTCCTCCAAAATCCGCTTCCCGTTCGGGCAGCGGACGGTATTTGCGGTGCACGACGCTGAACACCACGGGCACGAAAAAGAGAGTCGAGACCGTGGCAAAGATCAGGCCGCCGATCACGGCCCGGCCGAGCGGCGCATTCTGCTCGCCGCCTTCGCCCAAGCCAAGTGCCATCGGCAGCATACCGATGACCATCGCGAGCGCCGTCATCAGCACCGGGCGCAAACGCACGAAGCCTGCCTCGAGCGCGGCCTGCGTGGCGTCGCCGAATTCGGTCAGCTTCTCGCGCGCGAAGCTCACCACGAGCACGCTGTTGGCGGTGGCGACGCCCATGCACATGATCGCGCCCGTGAGCGCCGGCACCGACAAGGTGGTATGCGTGGCGAACAGCATCCAGACGATGCCCGCGAGCGCCGCCGGCAACGCGGTGATGATGACGAAGGGATCGGACCAGGACTGAAAGTTGATCACGATCAGGAAATAGATCAGCACGATCGCGCCCAACAGGCCGAACAGCAGACCCGAATACGCGCTGTTCATGGTCGCGGTCTGGCCGACCAGGGCGACGATCGCGCCTTTCGGCTTGTCTTTGTCGTTCTTTGCCATGATGTCGCGGATGTCGGCGGAGACTGCGCCGAGATCGCGCTGCTGCACCGTCGCATAGATCTCCACCATCGAGGAGATGTCGTACTGCGAGACCACGGCGTCGCCATGCGAACGCTCGATGCCGGCGATGCCGCCGAGCACCGTGGTCGGCGCACCGCTCGCGTTGATCGGCAGATTCTGCAGCGCGGGCAGCGAATCGACCTGGTATTGCGGCGTCTGCAGCGCGATCGGATAGGTGACGCCGTTTTTCGGATTCAACCAGAAGGTCGGCGCCACCTGGGTGGAACTCGCGAGGTTCACCACCAGCGCGTTGGTCACATCGGCCGCCGTCACGCCCAAGTAGCGGGCGCGCGTGCGGTCGATGTTCACATCGAGCGCCGGCAGCCGCGCGGACTGCTGGATGCGCGCGTCGGCCACTCCGGGTACATGGCGCAGCTGGGCCAGTAATTTATTGGCGTACGCGTAATCCGCGTCGAGATCATTGCCCCGTACCTGCAGATCGATCGGCGCGGGCGCGCCGAAGTTCAAGATCTGGCTGACGATGTCGGCGGGCAGAAAGGAGAACGTCATGCCGGGGAAACGCCGCGGCAACTCATCGCGTAAACGACTGACGTAGCGGGCGGTGGGCGAGTGCCCTTCTTTGAGCGAAATCTGGATGTCGCCGTCCGACTCGCCGATCGTACCGGTGTTGTTGTACACCGTGTTGATCGAGGACAGATAGGTGCCTATGTTGTCGACGATCGCGCCGGTCTCCGCCGGCGGAATGATGCCGCGGATCGCCTTCTCGATGTCGGTGAAACGCGCCGCGGTCTCCTCGATGCGCATGCCGACCGGCGCCCGGACGTGCAGCATGATCTGGCCGCCGTCCACCTGCGGAAAGAAGTTGCGGCCGAGAAACGGCGTCAGCAGGAACGAGATGAGCACGAAGCCGAAAAAACCGCCGAGGAACACGCGGCGATGCTCGATGGCGAGCGCCAGCAGACCGTGATACGACGTGCGCAGCTGCATGAAGCGCGCCTCGAAGCCGCGCTGAAAGCGTACCAGCGGGTTCTTGGGCGGCGCCTCCTCGGCGTGGCCCTTCATGCGCGCGACGTGCGGGCGGAGCAGGTATTTCGCCATCGTGGGCACGAGCGTGCGCGACAGCAGAAACGAGAAGACCATGGCGAACATCACCGCCTCGGCCATGGGCACGAACAAGAACCGCGCCACGCCGCTCAGGAAGAACATCGGCACGAAGACGATGCAGATGCACAGCAAGGACACGAAGGCCGGGATGACGATCTGCGAGGCGCCGTCCATGATCGCCGTTTCGACGCGTTTGCCCTGTTCGAGGTGGTAGTTGATGCTTTCGATGGTCACGGTCGCCTCATCGACCAGGATGCCGACCGCGAGGGCGAGCCCGCCCAACGTCATGATGTTGAGCGTCTCGCCGATCGCCGACAGCGCACCGATCGCACCCAGGATCGAGAGCGGAATGGAGGTGGTGACGATCAGGGTCGAGCGCCAGCTGCCCAAGAACAACAGGATCATCAGGCTGGTGAGCGCGGCCGCGATCACGCCTTCGCGGATGACGCCCTGAATCGAGGCGCGCACGAAAATCGACTGATCGCCGATCGGCTTGACCTCGAGCGCGTCGGGCAGCGAAGGCCGGATGACGTCCAGCATCTTCTTGACGCCGCCGACGATGTCGAGCGTGGAGGTCGCGCCATTCTTGAAGACGCTGAGCAGCACCGAGCGGTTGCCGTCCACGTGCACGATATTGGTCTGCACCGCACTGCCGTTGTGCACATGGGCGACGTCGCGCATGTACACCATGGCGCCGCCGACACTCTTGATCGGCAGATCGCCCAAGTCCGATATCTTCGAGGGCGCACTGTTCAAGTTGACGGTGTATTCGTAGTCGCCGATCTTCTCCGTGCCCGCCGGCGTCAAGAGGTTCTGGGCGGCCAGGGCGTTGGCCACGTCGAGGCCGGTCAACCCGCGCGATTGCAGCGCGCCGGTGTCGAGGTCGAACATCACTTGCGGCGTCTTGCCGCCGAACGGATACGGAATGCCCGCGCCCTGCACCGTGACCAGGCGGGTGCGCACGAAATTAAGACCCAGATCCGCGAGACTCTGCTCCGTCAGTCCCTTCCCCGAGAGGGCGAGTTGAATGATGGGCACGGTCGAGGCGCTGTAATTGACGATCAGCGGGGGCGTCGCGCCGGCCGGCAGCTGCTTGAGCAGCGTCTGGGATATCGCGGTGACCTGGGCATTGGCGGTGGCGATGTTGACCGTGGGATGGAAATAGATCTTCACGATGCCGAAAGTCGTATAAGAACTCGCCTCGATATGCTCGATGTCGTTCACTGTTGTGGTCAGTGCGCGTTCGAAGGGGGTGACGACGCGACCGGACATCTGGTCGGGCGGCAACCCCTGGTACTGCCAGGCGACGCCGATGATCGGGATATTGATGCTCGGAAAAATATCCACGGGCATGCGAACGGCGGCAAGGGCGCCGACAATCAGAATCAGCAAGGCGACGACGACGAACGTGTACGGCCGGCTGAGCGCGATCCGAACGATGGCAAGCATCCGCGTAGGTTAGCCGGGCCGGCCCGCGCGACCATTTCAACTGTGTTTCAATTGAAACCGACCGCACCGCGGCTTGACATTGTCGCGCCACGGCGCCGGCCCAGAGTCTGGGAGCATGAGCGCCGCCCCAGACATCGTGGTTTACGAGGAAGACCGCCTGACGCGCGCGTTGCTGCAGGAATGGCTCGGCGAGGCCGGTTTTCGGGTCCGCTTCGGCAATTCGCGCTGCGCCGGCCGCGACGCCCCGTGCGACCTCGTGATCGTGAGCGTGTACATGCCGAAGCAGGCCGGTGCGGACTGCGTGCGCGGTATTCAGGCGGCGCATCCCGATACGCCGGTGATCGCGATCTCCGGTCAGTTTCGTGCCGGCCTCGCGGCCGCGGGCGCCACCGCGCAGGCCCTGGGCGTCCGGCAAGTCGTCGCCAAACCCTTGACCCGGAACGACCTGCTCGAATCGGTGCGCGGTATAATCACAGGATAAACTCAAAGCCAGCGCCCCCCATCGAATGTCACCCGTCAGCGATCCTGCATCGCCGGATACCGGCCACAGTCGATTCCAGCGCTTGCAACTCGGGGTGGTGGCGCTCGGCATCCTCGTAATTCTCGCCTTTGTGGGATCCTCCGCCCACGATGCGTGGCGCTCCTACCAATACACGCTGGCAGCGACCCATCGGGAACTCACCAACATCGCCAACGCGCTCGCCGAACAAACGGTCTGGAGTTTACAGGCGGACGATCTGCTGTTGGCCGACACCGCGCGCTGGTATCGCAGCGAAAGCCAAAAAATCCGCCCCGAAGATCTCAATGCCGCCTTGGCTGCGAGGACCTCCGCCGTACAGCAGGTACGCGAGGTCATCATCATGGATGCGCAAGGCAATCAACTGTATCGCTCGCGCGGCTTCTCGACCCCGAATCACAACGCTTCGGACCGCTCGTACTTCATCGCGCAGCGGGACGATCCCGGGATCGGAATGTTCATCAGCGAGCCGCTGACCACGCGCTCGGAGGGACGCACCGCGGTCATCTTGTCGCGGCGGCTCGATGACGATCAGGGTCGCTTTGCCGGTGTGGTGATCGCCAACGTCGACCTGGAGGAGCTGAATCAATTCTATCGGACCGTCGATGTGGGCGCGGGCAGTGCCGTGTCGCTGGTGCGCGATGATGGCACCCTGCTCGTGCGCAATCCGCGCGCGCCGGAGGCGGTCGGGCGCAAGTTCTCGGCGCTCAGCGTGGCGCCCTCGGAACCGCTCTCGACGGTGCGAAACCCCATTGACGGGCGCGCGGACTTCATCGCGGTGGCGCCGGTCAGAAACACGCCTCTGCGGCTCGCGGTGACCCGCGATGCCCATGTTGCGCTGCAGCCCTGGCGCGATGAGACCATCCGCGTCGCGATCCGCACGCTCATCATCACCTTGCTGAGCGCATTGACGCTCGCCATCATGATGCGCCAGATACGGCTGGAGAAGCAGGCGCAGATCGACAAGGAGCTGCTCGAGTCGCAACTCAAACAGTCGCAGAAAATGGAAGCGATCGGCACCCTGGCCGGCGGAATCGCGCACGACTTCAACAACGTGCTCGGCGCGATCTTAGGATACGGCGAGCTGGCCCAGCAACAGGCAGCCGATGACCCGAAGCTCAGGCGCTACCTCGATAACGTCATGCATGCGGCCGAACGAGCGAAGCTCTTGGTGGAGCGCATACTCGGTTTCAGCCGCAGCGGCCTCGGCGACAGCGTACTGGTCAACGTGCAGGCCGTGGTCAAAGAAACCATCGAACTGCTCGAGGCCTCCCTGCCCGTCGGCGTGCGGATCGAGAGCGCGTTGACGGCGGGAACCGCCGCGGTGTTGGGCGATCCGACGTACCTGCACCAAGTCACCATGAATCTGTGTACCAACGCCGTGCAAGCCATGCACGGCGGCGGCGTGATCGAGGTCGCGTTGCAGCGCGCTCATTTGAGCGCCGTAAAGACGCTGGCGCGAGGCTCGCTCGCGCCGGGAGACTATGTGCGGCTCACCGTCGCCGATTCCGGCGCGGGAATCCCGCCGGCGATCCTCGAGCGGATATTCGATCCGTTCTTCACCACCAAGGAGGTCGGCGACGGCACGGGCTTGGGATTGTCCGTGGTACACGGTATCGTTTCCGATCTGGGAGGCGCCATCGACTTGACCTCGGCCGTCGGCTCCGGCACACGCTTTGACATCTGGCTGCCGGTGGCCGGAGAGGCGGCAACACCGAGCGTCGAACCGCCCGAGAACTTGCCTCACGGCAAGGGGGAAACGCTGATGATCGTGGACGATGAGCGCCCGCTCGTGGAACTCGCGGAAGAAGTACTGGCGGAGCTCGGCTACGAGCCGGTCGGATTCGTCTCGAGCCGGGTCGCCCTCGACGCCTTTCGTGCCGCGCCGGATCGCTTCGATGCGCTGCTGACCGACGAATCGATGCCTGATCTGATCGGCACCGAACTCGTGCGGCAGATTCGCAGCCTGCGCCCCTCCCTGCCGACCATCTTGATGAGCGGGCATGGAGATCCGCGGCTCGCGAGCCGCGCGAGCGAGATCGGCGTCGATGAGGTATTGCGCAAGCCGCTGCACGGCCGCGATATCGCCGAAGCGCTCGCGCGATTGCTCGGAACGGCGCGCTCACCATGAATCAACCGCACATCCTGGTGGTGGACGATGACCCGCAGATCCGGACTCTGTTGACGGAGTACCTCAACGAGAACGGCGTCCGCGTGAGCACCGCCCCGAACGGACAAGAGATGTCTCAGATCCTGGCCGATGAGGCGATCGATCTCGTGATTCTCGATTTGCGCCTGGCGAACGAAGACGGAATGACGATCGCCCGATCGCTGCGCGAGCGGCTCGCGATCCCGGTCGTGATGCTCACCGGCGTACGGGATGAAGCCGACCGAGTGATGGGACTCGAGCTCGGCGCGGATGACTACGTCACCAAGCCCTTCAGCCCGCGCGAGCTCTTGGCGCGCATCCGAACGGTGCTGCGGCGAACCCGGAACTCCGCCGTGGATCAGGTCCGGCAACGCGAGGTCCGCGCGTACCGATTCGGCGACTTCGAACTCAATCTGCGCACGCGCCGCTTGAAGCGGCAGGACGGGCGAGCGGTGAGCCTCACCAATGGCGAGGTGAACCTC